>Ga0307933_1000183_pt1 | contig 60145 bp, 54 predicted proteins | sample OrgLakmetageno88_FD_201811 | JGI IMG/M metagenome (GOLD analysis project Ga0307933, IMG submission 201811) | Saline water microbial communities from Organic Lake, Antarctica - #88 | ecosystem: Environmental > Aquatic > Non-marine Saline and Alkaline > Saline | place: Antarctica: Organic Lake...
CTTCATTTAAAAAACACCCTCTTTTAACCATTCTAAGCAGCGATATAAAATACAGATACCCAGCTAAATATGCCGGGTATACTGTGAATTATCCTATAAAGATAATGCCTGAAAGCAATTCACAACTGATGATAATAGCGGTTGTTATAGGCTATGACTGTGAATTATCCTATAAAGATAATGCCTGAAAGCAATTCACAACACGTCGATTGACTTTGATAAATTACTAATAACTGTGAATTATCCTATAAAGATAATGCCTGAAAGCAATTCACAACCACACAACAATTTGTATAGTGCATATTCCAACTGTGAATTATCCTATAAAGATAATGCCTGAAAGCAATTCACAACTTAATTACTTTGCCTAAAGAATCAAAGCCAACTGTGAATTATCCTATAAAGATAATGCCTGAAAGCAATTCACAACACAATCAACACCTTTGAACTTACAGGCAATACTGTGAATTATCCTATAAAGATAATGCCTGAAAGCAATTCACAACAATTAAAACGGCAAGGGTTTCACCCATACAACTGTGAATTATCCTATAAAGATAATGCCTGAAAGCAATTCACAACAACCCTGACCGCAAAGCTTTATTGTTAATCACTGTGAATTATCCTATAAAGATAATGCCTGAAAGCAATTCACAACGGTAAAAGCCTTTCAAATTGTGGATTTTCAACTGTGAATTATCCTATAAAGATAATGCCTGAAAGCAATTCACAACATGGGCTAAAGCAATGAGAAAAACCCGAAAACTGTGAATTATCCTATAAAGATAATGCCTGAAAGCAATTCACAACTAGTTACCCGTGATTGCTTTGCGTCTTACGACTGTGAATTATCCTATAAAGATAATGCCTGAAAGCAATTCACAACTTACAGTAGCGACCTAAAAAAAGCTATTAACTGTGAATTATCCTATAAAGATAATGCCTGAAAGCAATTCACAACTAAAAAAATCAACAACTTTTTTAGCAATTAACTGTGAATTATCCTATAAAGATAATGCCTGAAAGCAATTCACAACTTTTACTCCATATACCGTTTAAATGTACGTACTGTGAATTATCCTATAAAGATAATGCCTGAAAGCAATTCACAACGGGTAAACACGCAGACATTAACCTTGGTGTACTGTGAATTATCCTATAAAGATAATGCCTGAAAGCAATTCACAACCGTCAAACTAACACCTCTAATACCTTTAATACTGTGAATTATCCTATAAAGATAATGCCTGAAAGCAATTCACAACTATCATTATTCATAACGCTGTGGCTAAGGTACTGTGAATTATCCTATAAAGATAATGCCTAAAAACAATTCACAACTAAAAAAGCCATTAGCTTTATTCCTTTAAAACTGTGAATTATCCTATAAAGATAATGCCTGAAAGCAATTCACAACATCTGTTCTAAAGCAAGTTTCAAAGGTGTCACTGTGAATTATCCTATAAAGATAATGCCTGAAAGCAATTCACAACAAGGTAGATGAAGGTTTTGATATTGCAAACACTGTGAATTATCCTATAAAGATAATGCCTGAAAGCAATTCACAACTTAGTACAGCTGTAATAAAGGAACGTAAGGACTGTGAATTATCCTATAAAGATAATGCCTGAAAGCAATTCACAACGTGTAAAGCAAGATCACGCCACAGTGTTAACTGTGAATTATCCTATAAAGATAATGCCTGAAAGCAATTCACAACGAACTTTCCCTTGGACACAACCTATCCATAACTGTGAATTATCCTATAAAGATAATGCCTGAAAGCAATTCACAACAAACTAGTTCGCGATAAATCTTTGATCCTAACTGTGAATTATCCTATAAAGATAATGCCTGAAAGCAATTCACAACTTAATTTAAGCAACTACGTTAAGCCCGTAGACTGTGAATTATCCTATAAAGATAATGCCTGAAAGCAATTCACAACTACTCAACGTTGTATAGCTTCATATAGTTAACTGTGAATTATCCTATAAAGATAATGCCTGAAAGCAATTCACAACCAGTCTACACCCGTATTTATTACTGGTAATACTGTGAATTATCCTATAAAGATAATGCCTGAAAGCAATTCACAACTCAGTGGCTTAATGCTATTGTCTTTTTCTCACTGTGAATTATCCTATAAAGATAATGCCTGAAAGCAATTCACAACTACGGTTTTAGAAGAAAAAATAATGTTATACTGTGAATTATCCTATAAAGATAATGCCTGAAAGCAATTCACAACCGCAGGCTGGAAGGTTTAATAAACCCGGAGACTGTGAATTATCCTATAAAGATAATGCCTGAAAGCAATTCACAACTACAGTAAAAGTCTTCAATTCAACCAGATACTGTGAATTATCCTATAAAGATAATGCCTGAAAGCAATTCACAACATTAAACGATTTGTTTACTTCTTTAAACGTACTGTGAATTATCCTATAAAAATAAACATTGTTAAAAGTAAGAATAGCATTCGTTTTTTAGGAATAATTCCATAATTTTGGAACATTTCCAAATAAAAGCAACTTAGTGAATTTTAAAGAACAGTATTATAGTGTTATCGATGTAGAGACTACAGGCAATAGAATGAGTAATAATCGCATGACCGAAATCTGTATTGTACGCATGCTGGGAAGCGAAGTGATTGAAAAATACACCAGCCTTATTGATCCAGAGAGTTTGATTCCCGATTTTATTACCGGCTTAACTGGGATTGATAATGAAATGGTCGCTGCTGCACCTCTTTTTTCTGAAGTGGCTGAAGAAATAGAACGCATGACGCGAGATTCTATTTTTGTGGCGCATAATGTCAACTTTGATTACAATATCATACGCAACGAATTCAAACGTTTAGGTTTTGATTTTAAACGTAAAAAGTTGTGTACCGTAAGGCTTTCTAGAGAATTGATTCCTGGAATGAATTCTTATAGTTTGGGAAAGTTGTGTCATTCTTTGGGAATCTCCCTAGAAAACAGACACCGCGCAGAAGGTGATACCGACGCTACAGTCACCTTGTTTCAGAGGTTATTAGAAATAGATCAGGATGGTGAAGAATTTGCAAAGTTTCTAAAAGGAAGCAATAAAGAAGGAACTTTTCCGCCGCATTTAGACCGATCTCAATTTCACGAGTTACCAGAAACTCCAGGTGTCTATTTATTTAAAAATCAGGCTCGCAAGGTTGTTTACGTCGGTAAAGCCATCAATATTAAGAAACGAGTGCTGTCGCATTTTTACTCTAAAGCGAGCAAGTCTTATCTGATGTGTCAGGAGATCTTTTATATAGAGCACATTCCTACGGGCAATGAATTGGTCGCCTTATTACAAGAAGCAGACCTTATCAAACAATACTACCCCAAATTCAATAGCGCCCAAAAAAAACCACGAGCAGCTTATCAAATCCTACATTACAAAAACCAATTAGGAGTTATTCAATTTGCCGTGGGGCTCGTGAAGTCTTATGACTATTCGGTAGTCACTCATTACGATCGAGCACATGCGGTAGAACAATTAGAACAACTCTGTGCCGACTTTAATCTCTGTCCGCGATATTGTAGTTTTAAAACTCCGGTAGATTGCACGGCTCACTACAAACTCAAAAATTGTAAAGGCGTCTGTAAAAAAGAAGAACTGGTAGCACTTTATAACATCAGAGCCACCCAAGCAATAGCCTCTTTACATAATCAAAACCCTAATTACATCATTAAACAACCAGGTCGCACAACCGAAGAAACTTGTTTTATAATGGTTAAAGACGGAGCTTATCAAGGTTATGGATTTGTTGATCAATACGCTTCTATAGCTACTATGGCCGATTGTGAGGACTATATCGATCGCAAAACAGCAAACTACCATACCAATCAGATCATACGCTCCTACTTGAAAAAATATGGAGAGCAAAATGTGGTCTTTGATCAACAAATAGCCGTTTAATGTCAGTTACTTAGACTATCAAAAATTAGGAATTCTTTAGAACTTACTATGCGCGCATAGTAGTACCTTTACAAAAAAAGTGATGGACTTAATAATTTCTCCCAACGGATATAGCGATTACAAGCGTAAAGTATTAGAAGATAAGGAGGAATTTAATGAAAAACCTAAGGAAGAGAAATATAGTATTCCTTTGCAGAGTCATTTGTAATAAAAAATGCCGACCCTTAGATCAGCATTTTTTCTATTTAAAAGATATTTTTCATCATTGCTTTTAAATAAGGAATCAACTTCTTGATTCATTATTAGATGTTGACATTGTTCGTACAGTATCTGAACTGTTTACCATTGTTATCGTTTACAGTTTTAGACTTCCAGAAACTCCTACTTCTGTCTCGTCGCCAGTCGCTTTTGTGTAAGCTAATTTTGCCAAAGTGATCAAAGCATTGGTTTTGTTATCCCAATAATGTCCCTCTTGCGGACTAAAAATTAAAACGGTTAAGGTTGGGTCATTTTTACTTTCAAACCAGTTGTCGTCTAAGTTATCGTAGTATTTATCAATTAATTCCCTGTTTTTTGATACCTCTGTTGTACCGTATACACTTAAAAATTCTTTGGACTTCACATCTCCAAAAATCAGTTGTGTCTCTTTATTTTTTTCGATATTAGCATTGTGCTCACTGGTAGATTTACTAAAGAAAATGACATCCCCATTATCGAGTATTTCTTTAGATCCCATAGGAATAGCTGGGACTGGTGCTTTTCTTAGTCCTGTCAGCATCATGGCTGTTTTAACATTTCTAGAAAGTTCTAGGTATTTTTCTATTGCTTCTCTTTGGATAAGGTTATCTGTACTCATAATTTTTATTTTAATATAATAAAAACAGCTGGTCTTTTTCTTAATAAAAGATGAATTAACGAGACTTTTAGAATTGAACAACAGCCATATACGCGTTATCTTTTGATGATTCTAATGTAGTTAAGAACCAAGTCAGGCATTCCCTTCTTTACCAAGTGCAAACTAGAAAACCTAATGAGCTGCTTAAAAGGTAGAATTTCCTACAACAGAAGAAATACGTCTCTTAAGTAGGTACTAAAATCTAATCTGAGGAAAGAGACTTACAACTAACGATCCTCACCGTCCTTAGTAGTATCGTCAGCACTTAGAATATCTTCCATATCCTTATCAGTTACCTTTTCTCCTTTATCTGTGAATATGACCTTTTCCTTATACTTTAATGCTTTAGAACTAGGTTTGATTCCGTTATCATATCGATTTACGTAAACCAAAATGAACTCTGCTCCATAAAAAAGTATCAAACAAGAATAAGAAACCCATAACAATAACAAAACGATAAGTCCTGCAGCGCCATAAGCACTAGCTGGTGATGATTGTGTGAAATAAATCCCTAATAAAAATTTACCTGTTTCAAATAAAAGTCCTGTGAGCAAAGCACCTGGCCATACCATCTTCCATTGCAGCCTTGCATCTGGAAGGTATCTAAACATCAATCCAAATAAAATGGAGATAATTCCTAAGGAAACTAAGAAGTTAATAGCCATGGCTAGTTTTCCCAAGTAATCAGCAACATGAAGCTGGATCCAGTCTTGTAAAATGGCTATTACAGCAGATAAGACAAAACTAATCAAGATCAAAAATCCAAGAACTAAAATAAATCCAAAGCTTTTTACCCGGTCTGTAAGAATTTTCCACCAAGGTGTTTTGGGATTGATTTTTAATTTCCAGATTTTATTGAGAGCTAGCTGTAGTTGGTAAAAAACTCCAGTGGCAGCAAATACAAGAGTCACCAAACCTATCACATTTGCAAACCAACTCTCATTATCTAAACGTGCTGCTTGCAGTATGTTGTTGAGATCTGAGGCGGCATCATAACCGATGAAGGATGTTAAGCCATTTGTCAAGCGTCCTGTAGCAATATCATCACTCCATACCGTACTGATGATATTGATGATAATGACAAGGAGACCAGGTAGGGCTAAAATAGCATAATAAGCAATGCTGGCACTCAATTGCCATACATCATCTTCATTCCACCTTTTTGCACTGCTCCATAAAAGTGAAGGCACATGTTTCCATTTAAAAGATTCTAATGCAGTTTGTTCGTTCATATAATTCTAAATAAAGTAGAAAAGTCTTAAATCACCACTAAAATTAATTATAGTTTAACGATTATAAAACTATAAAATCAATCTGATTTCCCACTCTCTTTTGAGCGCAACTGGATATAGAAGCTTCCTCCAATTGCAATACTCGAGGATATCCTCCTGTGGTTTGAGCATCTCGCATCAATAGGATAAGTTGGCCATTTGCAGTAAGCTGCACCGTTCCCGGAAGTACAGGACTGCTTTTTAGTTGGTCCAGACTATTGGAGATTTTTTCTTCTAATTGGAACGCCATACGGTTCCAATTCTTTGAAATAGTAAAACTAGTATTCAGTAATTTCTCTTGCTGCTTTCTATCCAGTAAATGAAATTCTGGACCTGCATAGCATCGTAAAGCACTTTCTTGTGCCACAGGTTTGCAATGAGCCTTTGTCGCTTGGGGTTCCGTTTGTGAATCGTAATCCAAGTCATAGCCCTTTTCTAATTTCCCCATTAACGTAATACCAGAATAAAAGGATTTACTCCCCAATACTTCTTCTGTTTTAAAACCACCGCATATAGAAACATAAATAAAATTACCTGTTGTTGTTGCTCCTATTTTTAATACATCTCCAGAATGTATTTCTAGCAACTTGTTTTGTTCTACCACCATATCATTTACCATCACTATAGCTTTTGCTCCGGTAATGGCTATACAAGTAGGTAATGAAAATAAATATTTGCCTCCATTTAAAACTACCTCCAGCACTGCAGCATTTAAAGGGTTATTCAATAAAGAGTTTCCTAAATCTGCCGCTTTTTGATCCATAGCACCACTGTGTGGCACACCTAAATGACGGTATTTTTTCCTGCCATTATCTTGTATAGAATCATAGAAACCAGCATTAAGTATGGTTATTCTAGCCATGGCTTTTAAAGTTTTCTAGTTCTAATACACCCGTCTCTCGTTGTGTGATAAGTTGGTCGTGTTCTTCCTGAGAAACTGCATAAAATTGTACCTGATCTCCAGATTGAAGCAAGCTAGGTGGAACTCTATGAACATCAAAAATAGGCAGTGGGCAGTTTCCCAACACATGCCAGCCTCCTGGACTTGTAGACGGGTAAATCCCACAATACGCATTAGAAACAGCAACAGATCCTGCTGCAACTTTTAAAGATGGTGTTGTTTTTCTGGGCAGTTGCAAACGGCTGTCCAGTCCTTTCAAATATGGAAAACCAGGTAAAAACCCTATAAAGTCTACCACATAAGTAGAAGAACTATGAATGCTGATGATCTCGTTAAAACTGCAGGTAGGCTCTAAAGCTTCGGTCAGACTTTTTTCTATACCATAGAAAATAGGCAACTTCCATAACCTAGTGGTTTGTTCTAAAACCTTTTTACTTTGTAGGCGTTTATCAATGAGGTGTTCCATCTTTTTGTGATCCATCTCCAGTTCCGATATAACTAAAATAGAATAGGCACCGTGATTGATCTGTACTTCTTTTGGAAAGAGTTTTTTAATCTGGAGCGCGGCAATGGTTCTTTTAGAAATCATGTCAGGCGTTTGCTCATCCCATGAAATCAACAGGGCATTTTCACTGTAAGCGTGATATGTAATTGGAGCTTTAGGCAATGGAAATTCCTTCTGTTTTTAATTCCTTGACAAGGTATTCTAAACTGGTTGTTAATCCTAAATTATCTCCATGAATACAAATCGTATCTGCTTCCAGTTGATTTGAAACACCTTCTATGGAGGTTACTTTTTGTTCCTTGACCAGTGCCGCTATTTGCCACGCCGCTATTTTATAATCGGTAATCAATGCGTTAGGCTCAGACCTGGCTACCAGCTTTCCTTGTGCATCGTAATAACGATCTGCAAATGCTTCTCGCCTATAGGGAATTTCATTGGTCCTACATTTTTTTTCTAATAAGGATTGAGGTGGCACATAAAGAATGGTCTCGCTGTAAAAGTCCTTTATCCATTCTATCAACCAGTCAGAAAAGTCTTCCCGATAAGCGGTGGCATGATACAGGGCACCATGCATTTTTATATGGTGCAGGTCTACTCCTACTTGCTGTGCTGTTTTGGTAAAGAGCTGCATTTGTTGGGTGACGCTTTCGCGAAAGCGAGACCTAGAAAGATCCATAAACACACGACCAAAATTCTCTTGATCATCAAAAGATGGGTGCGCACCTGCTTTTACTCCATGACTCAAAGCCAGTTGCAAGGCCGTTCTAACCGACTCGCCATCGCCATAATGACCTCCACAAGCAATATTGCAAGAGCTGATAAATGACATGATGTGCTTGTCATTTGACATTCCTTCTCCTAGATCACAATTGATATCGATGCTTTTCATGTTATACGAGTTCAAATACTTTTAAAATTGTTTTGGCTCCTAAAATTACAGCAATTAGAATAACTATAACCGCCATGATATTTTGCCAGATTTTATTTTGAAAGGGGCCCAACAACTTCTGATTCACTAGCCAAAGTAACAAAATAGCGATGATAGGAAGTAACAATCCATTAGCTATTTGAGCAAATATGATGATATCAAGCGGCTTTAAACCTATACTAGAAAAGACGATACCAATGACCAAAATAAAGATCCATACCGATCTAAACGACCAGCTTTTCATGTTTCCCTTCCAGCCCAAACAGCCTTTTACTACATAAGCAGCAGCAAGAGGCGCGGTAATCGCACTAGTGATTCCTGCCGCAAGAATACCTATAGAAAACACATAAGTTGCCCATGATCCATAAACAGGCTCTAGTGCTGAGGCAAGCGCAGCTCCTCCAGAGACTTCAGCTCCTTGTAAAGCCGTTGCTGCAATAATGATGGCCATAGAAACCAACCCGCCAAGAATAACACTGATGATGGTATCTTTTCTAACCGCATTTAAATCACTGGGCATATGCCACTTTTCACTGACCAGCGAGGCGTGAAGAAAAAGATTATAAGGAACAACCGTGGTACCTATCAATCCTACTATGGTCAAGATATTATCACTATTTATTTGAGGTGTAAAAAGACCTTTAAAGACTTCTTGAAAATCAGGACCTATCGCAATTGCGGTGGCTATAAAAGAAGCTCCCATGATAACTACCATGGTAATTAATACTTTTTCCAGCACTTTATAATTGCCATAAAAAAGCAATCCAAAAGCAATCGCCCCTAAAAGCAACGGGAAATACCATTGCTCGCCAAAAATGGTTTGCAATCCCAAAACACCACCGCTTAAATTCCCTGCTTCATAAGCCGTATTTCCAACTGCGATGGCTGCGAGAACTAATACAATAAGGCTTATTCTAATGATTTTGTTAGAGATCGCACTTCTTAAAATCTCTGGCAGTCCTTCACCTGTGATCAATCCTAAGCGTGCTGCCATTTCTTGTAAAATGATGGTAGCAAAAATAGAAAGCAATAGCGCCCACAAAAGGCTGTAGCCATAATTTGCTCCAGCAAGCGTGCAAACCGTAACCGTTCCCGGACCTACAAATGCCGCCGCAATTAATGTCGCCGGACCTATATTTTTAAACAGATTACGGAACATTTTCGGCATTTTGCAATGCGTAGATAGCAAAAGTCCCTAACCAATGCCCGCCTGCATAATCATCTGCAACCAGATTAGGTAATGTATTGACGATGTGGGCATCTGCAATTTCTGTAAGATTGCTGTATTCTGGGTATTGAGCTGCAAGTCCGTAAAGTACCCAAGCACGACTGAGGTTTAAGCCATCGATATGAACGAGTTTTCCATCTGTACGGTCTGAGACTTTACCAATCTCGATATCTAATATACCGTTCTCTATTTCAGGTAAAAAGTCTTTTATCCAAGAATGAAATGGAGCCGCAGGAAGAATTCTTCTCATAATGTCTACCTCTTCCAGACACGGAGAGAGAAAGTCATAACCACTAGGCTCCCAAGAAATCGGACATCCAGTATCGTTAAGGTAAAATTCCTTTGCTTTGGCTTCTATGATTGTTTTTAACGCCTGGTTTGAAGCCTGTACCGCATAGTCATAAGCAAACGCCATCCCAAAAGCCGTATTAGAATGCTCGCCCACTCGTATGGCATAATTTAATTTTGGCAAGTATTCCACATAACGCTTTGCTACAACATCTGATAAAGGCTGTAGGATTTGAGCAAGCTCTTTTCCTTCTGCGCTATCCCAAGAATCCAATTCTTGCTGTAATTTAAGCAACCATGCCCAGCCATAAGTACGTTCAAAACTGGTGTTGTCTTTGGTGTTTAAGTAGGCGATTTCTATTTTAATATTTTTACTAGTTAAGTTTCTTTGAATTTTTTCTAATAGTTCTTTTCTATTCTCTAATTCTGGAAACTGCTTAATCAAAGTTATCGCACTCCAATACCCATGCACGGCACTATGCCAATCAAAACAACCATAAAAAACAGGATGTTGCACCGCAGGTCTTTTTTGATCTTTAGGACTTGCCGTGACATGCCCCATTTTATTAGGGTATTCTGTTTCTAAACAATGTAATGGCAGTTGAGCGAGATTATTTGCTTGTTGCAAGTGGAGTTGTGGTGTTGGAATCTTATCTTGTACCACTTCATTTTGAGCAGTATTCTCATCGACAGACGGATCAAACACACCGATTTCTTTGCAACTGATGACACTTAATAAAAGAAGCGCGTAATAACCGTATTTCATCTTTAAAGTTTAATTGAGATTTTAAAGATAGGTGTTTGCAAGAATCTTTTTGTACTAGCCTGCTCGTTGTACCGAAGACTTTTTATGGCAGAAAAAGTTTAGATGATAAACAGGGCGCAGAAATCAGAGCACTCATCACAGGCCTTTTTTTCCTATGAGAAAATAAAATACAACCTTATCGGCAGTTGTATCAAATCAACCAACATCCTCAAAGGGTAAATTGCCGTGTTTTCACTCTTGTACAATCCTTTTTTCAAACCAACTCATCACAATGGAGTCCTCTATTCAAAATACCACCTCTGGAAGGTTGTAAGCGATACCGCTACACAACGGAATGACTTACATCTTTTCCAACAACACCAAGCCATTCTTTACCATCACAGTCACTTTTCCATTGACGACGGCAAGTTTCTTTTCTGTATAAGCATTGCGCAATCGGGTGGCTTTTGGAAAGACCTTAGCCACATGAATTTCAAGCAATCCGTTAGCTAGTCCAGCACCTATAAGTACGCTGTCTTGATGTTCCTTTTTATCATAGAATCGGGCAGCAAGTGTTCCCGTACCTTCGTATTCCAGTGAAAAATGATCTCCTGCACCTACTGCTACATGATTGTTTCTAAACTTCCCAAGCTTTTGCCAGTGAGTAAGGATTTCTTGATTCACTTGGTCCCAGTCCATCACAGAACGTAAATTAGCATCTCCTATAGCACCTTCTACTACTAAGGGTCTCGCAATTTCATCACCATAATATAGTTGAGTCATTCCAGGAGTAAGTAATAATTTAGTAGCCGATTCCATTGCTTTTTCACGATTGGCATCAAGGGGCTGCCCATCATCGTGAGAGCTGATGTAATTCATAAAATAAGCGTCACTTTCTGGTTTTTCGTTCAGAAGATTCTTTCTAAAACCATCATACCTTTTAAAAAGTTCTTTGTAGTCTGCGACAGCGTGGTTTTTAAATCCAAAGTTGATCATCGCATCATAACCCGCATCAAAGTAATCTACTTGCTGATCTGAAAACGGATACACTCTTCCTCCACTAGCTTCATAGCCATACAATTCTCCCAAAATAAAAAACTCATCGTCGTGAATGCGTTTTTTAGGATGATTTTTCTTCCATTCTTCAAAGGCTAGTTTTGCTTGTTCATTAAAAGTAGCCCAAACCGATTCTTCCACATGTTTTACGGTATCTATTCTAAAACCATCCACGCCAGTTTCTCTTGCATAATCAGTCACCCATTTAATGATGTAGTTGACTGGAGTTCTTTTTAATCCTGAAGTTGCAAAAAATGCGTCCAGCTCTTTTATTTCTTGGTCATACCTCCCTTCCTTTTTCCATTTTTCTACCAAAATTTGAGGCAGGTCCACCTCTTGATTGCTTTCTGTTCTTATGTCTGGTAAATTATTAGTCAGTGTACAGGTCACCGCAGTGGACTGATCTTGATAAGTGCAACCTGGCCCCGTGCGCACCCATGCTTCTGGCCACAAAGGATCTTGCTCTGTTACCGGACCCGTATGATTGATCACCACGTCGAGGAGAATTCTAATATCTTTTTTATGTGCTGTATCAACCAATTTTTTAAACTCTTCTAAAGTTCCATAAGAAGGTTCTACCGCGGTCCAATCCTTTGCCCAATAGCCGTGAAATGCATAAGAATACCCCGTACCTTCATCTACTCCATCGTGAATCTGCTCCCAGATAGGAGTTAACCATATCGCGTTGATTCCTAAATCAGTGAAATAGCCTTCTTCTATTTTTTGAATAATTCCAGCAAAATCGCCTCCTTCAAAACTGCGTAGTTTTCCGGTTTCTTTAGATCTGTTGATGATCGTATCGTTAGACTTGTCCCCATTATTAAACCTATCTGTCAGTAAAAAATAAACGTTTGCTGCACTCCAGTCAAAGTATGCCGGCTGTTTAGCAAAAAGAATTTCTTCTACCACACTTTCTTTGCAGGAAGCCGCTATTATTAAAAAAGAAAACAGATAAAAAAAGGATTTCATAAACTGGATTTTGTCCTGTAAAAATAAAATAACATGATCATTTTATATCATTATAAATTTCTAATATGATACAACGTTATCGTAAACGTTAAAAGAAGTAATTTCACCATTCTTTCAACGACTTTAATAGCAATGGATAAATACATAGACATATTTACAAAATCCTTCAATGGATATGCGTCTTACTTGTGGAGAGAAATAATGAACCCGTCGTGGACCAATTATTTCTACTGGCTTCTGGTGGTTTCTTTATTGGTATTTGCTTTGGAGATCTGGCTGCCGTGGCGCAAGAATCAGAAGTTGTTGCGTAAAGACTTCTGGTTGGATTTATTTTATCTGTTTTTCAACTTCTTCTTATTCTCATTGGTAGGCTACAACGCGATTTCTGACGTGTTTGTAGAGTTATTTAATGATGGCCTTGCAACTATAGGAATTACAAACTTAGTAGCTATCGAGGTGGGTAGTTTTCCTTTTTGGACTCAGCTATTGATCATGTTTGTTATCGCCGATTTCATTCAATGGAATATTCACCGATTACTGCACCGAGTTCCTTTTTTATGGGAATTTCATAAAGTGCATCACAGCGTTAAAGAAATGGGCTTTGCCGCACAGTTTAGGTTCCATTTTATGGAAACTATTCTTTACAAAGGCTTGCAGTATTTACCTCTAGCAATGATAGGTTTTGGTATCGAGCAATTTATTGTGATCCATCTGATTGCTGTATTTATAGGTCATTTAAACCACGCCAACCTCGATTGGGATTATGGACCTCTTAAATATATCTTTAATAACCCTAAGATGCACCTGTGGCATCATGCAAAGAAAATCCCCGATGGAGAGAAATACGGTGTGAATTATGGTCTTTCTTTAAGCATTTGGGATTACCTATTTGGTACCGCGCATATTCCTTATGACCATGCAGAGTTGGAATTAGGCTTTCCCGGAGACGAGAACTATCCTGACGCTTTTCATGAACAATTGTTAGAGCCTTTCACTTCAGATCACAAGAAGGATTGATACATAGCTCCTGCTGCTGCTTTTTATTTTCATTGAAAATTAAAGTGGATGCTAAACTTGATCCATCACTACAGCGATAACAAAAGCATCTTATAAGCCGTAATGCTTCTTTAACATATTCTCGTACTGTTTCTCTGGAAGAATCTTCTTGAGAACGATAGAAAACTTTTGTAGAAAGCTACCTACCTTATAATGAATTCCAGGATTTTTCTGTTGGAGTATTTCGTAAATTTTGTTAGCTACTTCTACAGGATCACTCCCATCGTCCACATGCTCATCTATCAACTTCAATGTATGCGCATAACCGTCTTCATAATCACTTCCTGAAATGACAGGCGCATGAAATCTGCCGGCTGCGATATTAGTCGCAAAATCACCTGGCGCTACATTACTAAAATGAATATTTAGGTGCGCACATTCCATGCGATAGGCTTCTGTAGCGATTTCTAGGGCACCTTTACTCGCACTATAAATACCGCGATAAGGCAATCCCATATAACCCGCAATACTGGTAATATTAATGACACGTCCACTTTTTTGAGCCCTCATTTGCGGCAATACCGCTTGTAATACTCTTAAAGGGCCGTAAAAATTAGTTTCCATAGCATTTTTCACCTCATCAATAGGTGTTTCTTCCATGGGACCCGTAATTCCTACTCCAGCATTATTGATTAAAATATCGAGTTGTCCTTCTTTTTGGATCAGTTCTTTAACGGCAAGATTTATGGATTCTTGATTTTGAACATCAAGTGCTAGCAATGGAATAAGACTATCTGGATAATGAGAAGGATTTCTACTGCTACCGTAAACGGTATAGTTTTTTTCTTGAAGAAATAAGGAGATGGCTTTACCTATACCAGAGGAACCACCGGTAACGAGAACTACTTTTTTCATAAACTCTTTTAAATCAAATGATTAGATTCTTATAAAGGACATAAAAAAAGGCAAGCTACCTACATCACACCGCTACGACCACTTACCTTTGCTGCGTTCCCGCCCTGGAGGAGTTCAGCAGGAGCTGGTTGTGTAGGACTTGCCCGGTGCAAATATACAGCCTAGTTTTACTTACACAAAGGTTTTTCCCATGCTTTTTTATAGCTATCTTTCGGATTGATAAAATGATATTATGAAATGGAAATATTTGGTTTTAATGATGGTTATAGCGCTCTCATTATCAGCTTGTAAAACAGACATAGAGGTTTTTAAAGATAACTACCGACTTGACATTACCAACTCAAAATTAAACTGGAGTGAAGAAGATACGGTACAAATTTCTTTATTAGATGACGCCTCCATAGGTATAGATAGTGTCGTGTGGACTCAAAATGCTGCTCGTATCGATGGGACTGATGGAAGCAGGCTTTCGCGAAAGCTAAAAAATCAACCTTATGGAAATCTTACTTTTAAAGCTACCGTTTATAAGAATGGCATGAATACAACCGTGACCACACAAATCAAGAGATTGCCAACTCAAAAAGCAAAGATTTACAATTATAAAATCCTAAATACCTACCCCCACGATACCGTATCCTACACTCAAGGACTGGAATTTTATGGGGATTCTTTATATGAAAGTACGGGGCAATATAGAGAAAGTGATATAAGAATTACCAATTTAGAAACCGGAGCAACCATAAAGAAGGTGAGTCTCCCAAACAGCCAGTTTGCTGAAGGATTGACTATTCTCAATGATAAAGTATACCAGTTGACTTGGCAAAGTAAGATGGGTTATGTATACGATCTGAATCTTGATAAAATAGACGACTTTAAATACAATCAAAGTCAAGAAGGTTGGGGACTTACTAATGACGGCACCTATCTTTATAAGAGTGATGGAAGTTCCAAAATTTGGAAAATTGATCCAGACACTTATGAAGAATTAGGGTATATAGAAGTGGTTTCTAATGACCGCATCGTTTCAAAAATCAATGAAATGGAATGGATCGATGGTAAAATTTATGCCAATGTATACACTACTAATTTAATCATGATTATCAATCCAGCTAACGGGGTGGTAGAAGCCGCGATCAATTTAAACAGCATAATAAATGAAATTTCCAATTATTCTGAAAAGGATAACGTGTTGAATGGAATTGCTTATGATAAAAAGAATAACCGACTTTTTATTACTGGAAAAAGATGGCCTAAATTGTTTGAAATAGAAATTCTGAAGTAGTGATAGACCTTAAATTACCCGTTTTTGAAAAAAGACGTATCGTATCACGTGATGAGATTGATGATCTGGATCATGTCAATAATGTAGTCTATGTGCAATGGGCAGCAAATATAGCTAGTGAACACTGGCTTAATGTGGCTACCCCAGAAATGCTAGACAACTTTGGATGGGTGATGCTTAAACACTGTATCACTTATAAAAAATCAGCCGTATTAGGTGATAAAATTTTGATCAAAACACAAGCAGGAAGAGCAACAAACGTGCGTTATGAACGTTTTATTGAAATCTATAACGAAAGTACCATGGATTTACTGGCCAAAACTACTTCTGACTGGTGCGCAATTGATAAGAATGGAAAGCCTATTAAAATATCTCAAGAATTAAGAGATCTATTTGAAACCTCATGAAATATATAGTTCCTGTACTTCTTTTCTTCCTTACTCTGGTATTCCTTTCTTCTTGTAGAAATGATTTTGAATTCACCTCTAGTACAGGTAGTTTAGAGTTTTCTCAGGATACGGTTTATTTAGATACGGTTTTTTCTACCATAGGATCCAGTACGAGAACTTTTAAAGTGTATAATCGCAGTAGTGATGATATTGTCATTCCTAGAGTAGCGCTAGCGCAGGGAACTAACTCTAAATACCGCCTGTCTGTTGATGGAGTTCCTGGACAAGTATTTGAAAATGTAGAGTTACTTGCAAAGGACTCTATGTTCGTTTTTGTAGAGACTACTGTGGACATTATAGACTTCAGTTCAAATACAGAGTTTCTATATGAAGATACCATTGAATTTGACTCTGGTGCCAACCTCCAAAAAGTAGAATTAGTCACCTTGATACAAGATGCTGTTTTCCTGTTTCCTGAACGAAATGCACAAGGCATAGCGGAAACATTACTTTTAGGAATGGATGAGGAAGGAAATGACATACGTATTTCTGGATTTTTCCTGGAGGACGACCAACTCCATTTCACCAACGAAAAACCTTATGTGGTTTATGGTTTTGCTGGAGTAGCTTCTAATAAAACGCTTCACATTGATGCCGGTGCAAGAATACATTTCCACTCCAGAAGCGGGATTATTGTAGCTGACGAGGGCACTCTCAAGGTAAATGGAGCTCTTTCTACAACAGAAGATTTAGAAAACGAGGTGGTTTTTGAAGGCGACCGATTAGAACCTATTTACGAAGATGTTGCTGGACAATGGGCTGCCATATGGCTTACCAGCGGTAGTAAAGACCATGAAATCAATTATGCCACCATTAAAAATGCCAGTGTAGGAATTATTATGGATAATAATAATCCTACGGCTAACGGAGCTACTTTAAAAATAAACAATTCTAAGATTTTAAACAGCGCCAACTCAGCTCTAGTAGGAACCACTGCTTCCATAGAAGCGACCAATTCTATATTTCACAATTCTGGACAGTCTACTGTGGTTGCGCGTTTAGGCGGTGATTACAATTTTAATAACTGTACGATCTCTAACTACTGGAATAATAGCTTTAGACAAGAGCCTAGCTTACTGGTGTCTAATATTATCCCCAATACTAATCTTACAGAAGATTTAACTGCTGCTAATTTTACCAATTGTATTATTTACGGTAATCGTAATATAGAGTTGGCTTTACTAAATGATGGCTTGTCTGCTTTTAATTTCAAATTTGAAAATGCGTTATTGAGATTTAATGACATCTCCAATAGTTTTGACGGTATTCCTGCTTATGATTTTAGTGATATAAGTCTCTATGAAGATTGCTTTCTAAATGCAGATCCCTTATTTGAAGATGTAGATGCTTTTAAATTGCGTATAGACAACACAGGTGGCGCAAATAGCATTGCAAATCCCGCTACTGATACAACAGTTGATATTTCTGGTGTTCAGAGGAGTACTTCCACTCTTCCCGATGAAGGTCCTGATGCTGGAGCCTTTGAAAGTACCGATCTTTCTGGCAGCTAGAAAACAGCCTTTCTTTTCTTTTCCTTGCTTTACCTTTCCTTTCCTTTGCCATACCCTCCAACCATTACTCCTAAAAATAGTTACCGTACAAAATAGTATCTTCTTTTACGTATCCTTACTATGGACTAGATTGATTGATTTGGATCGTATAGACATAAAAAAAGAGCATGTCTTTCAACATGCTCTTCCTATAAAATGTGTAGTACTTCTATTTGATCAAACCATAACTACGGTTTACAAATTCCGTTAGCTTTTCTCCTTTTAAAAGACCTTGAGATAATTTGGCTAGATCAACTCCTTGTTGGATCAATCCAGTTTGCTTTGTTTTATCCTTCTCGTTAAAAATAGATTGAACTAAATCATTATTCCCATTAACCACAAGGTTGTACATGTCTGGCATGTTGCCAAAGCCCATCATACCTCCACCGCCAGTCGCTTGCATTTCTTTCATACGACGCATAAATTCTGGTTGGGTAATCATAAATGGTGCTGCATCACTACTCATAGCTTCTACTTGAACGGTATATCCAGAATCTGCGATGATCTCAGTGATTGTTTTTTGTAGCGTTTCTTTCTCTTCATCAGAGAGCTTTGAAATTTGCTCTTCTTCTTTCTTAATCAAATTATCTGCATGCTCAGCATCTATTCTTACAAAAGAAACATTCTCTTTAGAAGACTCTAGCTTTTGCATCAAGTGTGATATGATAGGAGAATCTAATAAAAGAATTTCATATCCTTTATTTTTTGCCGCAGCAATATAAGAGTGTTGTGCTTCTTTATTTGAAGTATAAAGAACAACCGTCTTACCATCTTTATCTGTTTGTGTAGGCTTAATTTTCTCTATAAGCTCATCCCATAAAAAATAAGATCCGTCCACGGTAGGATATAATGCAAATTTGTCAGCTTTTTCAAAGAATTTATCTTCGCTCAACATTCCGTATTCAATAACGATTTTAATATCGTTCCACTTTTCTTCAAAAGCTTTACGGTCGTCATTAAAGAGGCTCTTCAACTTATCAGCTACCTTACGAGTAATGTAACTAGAAATTTTCTTCACCGCTCCATCTGCTTGCAAGTAAGAACGTGATACATTTAATGGAATGTCTGGAGAATCAATAACTCCACGTAACATGGTTAAAAATTCTGGTACGATCCCTTCTACATTATCGGTTACATACACTTGGTTTTGATACAACTGTATGCGATCCTTTTGCACATTAAGATCCTGAGTCATCTTAGGGAAATATAAAATCCCCGTAAGATTAAACGGATAATCCACATTTAAATGAATGTGAAATAAAGGCTCTTCAAATTGCATAGGATACAACTCTCTATAGAAGCTTTTATAATCTGCATCTTCTAACTCTGTAGGTTGCTTGGTCCATGCTGGAGAAGGGTTATTGATGATATTATCTACTTCTTGAGTAGGTGCAGGATCCTCTTCCTTAGCTCCTTCTGGCTTTTCTATTGTTTCTGTTTTGGTACCAAATTTAATAGGCACCGGCATGAACTTGTTGTATTTATTAAGAAGTTCCTTGATGCGGTTTTCGTCTAGAAACTCCGTATCCTCTTCAGAAATATGAAGGATGATCTCTGTTCCGAAATTCTCTTTCGTCCCTGGCTCAATAGTGTAATTGGGAGAACCATCACAAGACCAATGTACTGCTGGTGTACCTGTGTAAGATTTTGTGAGAATTTCTACCTGACTTGCTACCATAAAAGCAGAATAGAACCCTAAACCAAAGTGACCTATGATACCGCTATCCTTTGCGGTATCCTTATATTTTTCAAGAAATTCTTCTGCTCCAGAAAAAGCCACTTCATTGATGTACTTCTGTACTTCTTCTTCAGACATTCCTAAACCTTGATCAATAATATGAAGCGTTTTTGCTTCCTTATCAATCTTGATCTCTATTTGTTGATCACCTAACTCTACACCGGCCTCGCCTATTCTTGCTAGGTGCTGTAATTTAAGCGTTGCATCTGTAGCATTTGAAACGAGTTCCCTTAGGAAAATCTCGTGATCGCTATATAAAAACTTCTTAATAAGCGGGAAGATATTCTCCACCGATACATTAATTTTTCCTTCTTGTGACATAATTATAGTGTGTTCTGTTTAGATTTTAATTGTTCCGCTTTCGCGAAAGCGGATTTATTAATAACATTTCTACCATTTCAAGGCTTGTACCATTTACCAATTTATGACAAGCTGGCAGCAAAATGGTTCTATCTAAAGAGACGTGTCGTCAGTCCTTAAAGATTGCTCTACGATGAACTCCTTTAGAATAGGGGATTAGCCTTTGCTCAATCAACTTCTTGATTGAGTAAAGTAGGAACAGAAAACGGGGTATTCCATAACCGAATACAGGATTGATGTTTCATGGAGCAAACAGGCGCTATAACCTATTCAAATACCTTAATTTTACCATTAAATACAACCCGTGGATATTCACTCAGACCTTTATGGAAAAGCATTATTAGATTTCCATCAAGGGAATTATACAGAAGACATTAGTGTTCTTAGCCCTAGTATAGAAGATGATGTCATGCCACTACCCTATCTTTTTAGGTCCTATGATCAAATGCCTGTAATGGAGAAGAAAGCATTGCAACTGTCTAAAGGAACAGTGTTGGATGTAGGAGCTGGGGCGGGATCACATTGCCTTTATCTTGAAAAAAAAGGATTACAAGTTACCGCTCTTGATCAAAGTGCCGGAGCGGTTCAAGTAATCAAAGAACGGCTTAAAAAATCTGACTCAAAAGTGCTACATGAAAACATCTGGAACCATAAAGGGAGCTATGATACTATTCTGCTGCTTATGAATGGAACTGGAATTTTTGAAAAGTTAGAACGTGTTCCTTTATGCTTGGAATTACTCAAAAACCTACTTCACAAAAACGGCCAAATTCTAATCGACAGTTCTGATTTGAGATTTCTTTATGAAGACGAGGAAGATGGTGGTCTCTGGGTAGATCCCAGCAAAGAATACTATGGTGAAGTGACCTTTTCTCTTCATTATAAAGGAATGGAATCGGCGTCATTTGAGTGGTTGTATATGGATTACGAACTCTTAAAAACCCATGCGACCCATGCAGGTTTTAAAATCGAATTGGTTCAAAAAGGAGCGCATTATGATTACCTCGCCCGACTTTCTGTAGATGTATAGTACTTTGATGTGCTGTTAAATTTGAAACAAACACAGAGGTGTTTCAATATCAGTTCATTAACTTTAACTTATATATAATTTAACTTAATGAAAACAGCACTAATAACCGGCGCAAGTAGTGGCATAGGCAAGGAACTCGCAAAAATACACGCTTCAAAAGGTGGTGATTTAATAATTGTAGCCAGAAGCGGTGATGAGCTGCAACAGCTTAAATCAGATTTAGAATCGGCTTACCAGGTTCAAGTTCATGTAATCGTAAAAGACCTGACGGCTCCTAATGCCACACAAGAAATTTATGACGAAGTGAAGTCTGCTGGTATTCACGTAGATTACCTGATCAATAGCGCAGGTTTTGGTGGGTTGGGTAAATTTCATAAACGAGATTGGGAAACTGATCAACAGATGATTTTGCTCAATATTATGGCGCTCACGCATCTGTGCCGTTTGTTTATTCCTGATTTTGTAAAAAGAAACGAAGGGAAAATCCTTAACGTTTCTTCCACCGCTAGTTTGATGCCTGGACCTATGCAAGCCGTTTATTTTGCCAGCAAGGCCTACGTCACCTCACTAAGTAATGCCATTGCACAAGAATTATCTGAAACTAATATAACAGTGACCAATCTGATGCCTGGAGCAACTGCAACTGATTTTGGCAAAACTTCTGGGATGGATAAAACCTCGCTTTTTGATCAAACAGCAACTTCAAAAGATGTAGCACAAACAGGTTATGACGCTATGATAAATGGAGACATGGATGTGAAAGCTGGGCTGCGTTTTTTCCAAAAAGCCATGCTTGCTGCCATCCCACTTACTCCTAAAAAAGTACTGCTTAAAATGGTAGAAAAAATGCAACAACCACGAGATTAATTATTTAATGATCAATGAAGTAGATGTCATTTCGCTTTCTCAACCTGCTGACAGGCACAACGCAAAGCCCATACACCCGAATTAAAAACCATACATTATGAACACACCAGACTTCTCAAAATTAAAAGCCCTTTACATCAATTGTACTTTGAAAAAGTCTCCTGAAAAAAGTCATACGAGACTATTGATGGACGTGAGTGCTCACATCATGAAAAAAGAGGGAGTTCAAGTTGATCACATTAGATTTATCGACCATGAGGTAGCCACTGGGGTACAACCAGATATGACGCAGCACGGCTGGGAAAAAGATGCCTGGCCTGAGATTTATAAAAAAGTAGCAGCAGCAGATATATTGATCGTGGGAACTCCTATCTGGTTGGGGGAAAAATCTTCTCAAACACAACTTTTAATTGAACGACTGTACTCCATGAGTGGTATGACAAATGAAAAAGGCCAATACATTTTCTACGGTAAAGTAGGAGGAACCATCATCACTGGAAATGAAGACGGGATCAAACACTGCGCTATGGGAATTCTTTATTCCATGCAACATGTAGGTTATTCCATACCACCCCAAGCAGACGCTGGATGGATAGGAGAAGCTGGACCTGGGTCAAGTTTTGGAGATAATGGAGCTGGCATGGACAATGAATTTACCAAACGCAATACCACCTTCATGACCTATAATCTGATGCATCTGGCATACCAACTCCAGCAAAACAATGGGTATTCTGCCTATGGAAATTCTAGAGAGCAATGGGACAAGGGCAATAAATGGAGCTTTGAAAATCCAGAATACCGATAATAGGTTTCCCTAGGTAAAATAATTGTTTCGCTTTCGCGCGATGCACTAAGCTGGTCGAAATGAAAGCAGAACTCACCAACTATTTTTTACTGATATATTTAGAACTGTTGAGATAAAACCGCCAAGGAAGATCTTTATCTTCTTCTGCATAATCAATTCCTATTCTTTTACTGGTTGTAATCTCGCTTTCGTGAAAGCGGAACTCATCACCACCTTCTATCCAAACATCATTGCCCATGAGATCTGCACCATAATGAGAACGATCTAACCCAAAGGCTTTGGTGAAATTGCCCGGACCAGAAGTAAGTGTTTTATCGAGTTGCTCTTTAGAACGTCGCTTTAACATCACTTCTATCCCAGCTATAGGTTCTACCGCTCGTATAAGAATAGCATCTGCTTGACCTCTGGAATTGGTAATGATATTGAATAAATGGTGGATCCCATAACAGAGATAGACATAGGCAACCCCACCTTCTTTATACATGATTTTTGTGCGCTCTGTGAATCTGCCCAGATGCGCATGACAAGCCTTATCGTCATGTCCTCGGTAGGCCTCTGTTTCTGTAATGATTCCAGAAGTCAACTCACCATCAATTACAGAAATGATCTTTTTGCCTATCAAGTCTCTGGCAATGGCGACTACATCGTCTTGTAAATAATAGGATTGCGGTAGTTTCAACTCGTTTTTTTGTTAAATATAAAACTTGATCAGCGTACCTACTTAAGAATTAATACCATCTTAATACTTTACCTTTGTAATTCGAAAAAAACCTTATGTCATCTGAAAAATTAGGACTTGATCCTGCACTCTTAAAGTCCCTTGCCGATCAACAATTACTGGAGCCTACTCCTATACAGGAACAGGCTATCCCTGTTATTTTGGAAGGAAAAGACGTGTTAGGAATTGCCAAAACTGGTTCTGGAAAAACAGCCAGTTATGCGCTTCCTTTACTTCAAAACCTAAAGGGAATTGAATCTAAAAATAGACATATCAGTGCGCTGATTATGGTCCCTACTCGCGAGCTTGCCGTGCAAGTAAGCGACGTGATTAAAACTTTTTCTAAAGCATTAGATAAGCCGTTGATCACCATGCCTGTTTATGGTGGTGTAAGTATCAATCCGCAAATGATGAAGATGAATACAGTTGATGTACTTGTCGCGACTCCAGGTAGATTGATCGAACTGATAGAGGCAAATGCAGTAGTTCTAAAAGACTGTAAGATTTTGGTGCTGGATGAAGCCGACAAAATGCTCTCCATGGGGTTCAAGGAAGAGATGGATGCCGTTCTCTATCATTTACCGAGAAAGAAGCAAAACCTATTATTCTCGGCAACTTTAAGTCGCGAAGTTAAAAATATTGAAGAAGGGCTATTAAAAGACCCTGTAGTTATAGAAATTGAAGAGGAAAAACAAGACTACTCGCTTATAAAGCAATTGGGCTACCGTGTTACTGAAGAGAAAAAAGGAGTGCTTCTAAGGCATTTGATTGAAGAACACCAAATGCAGCAAGTATTGATTTTCTGCTCTTCTACCTATCAAGTGGAACATGTAAATGACAAGCTCAATACCAATGGTATCAAATCAAAAGCCATTCACGGTAAAAAAGCACAAGGAGTTAGAAACACCAACCTAGCCGACTTCAAAAACAGTGCAGAAACAGGAGTGCGATGTCTCGTTACTACCGATTTGCTTTCTCGTGGTATAGACATTGAATTCCTTCCTTATGTGATCAATTATGAATTGCCTCGATCGCCTAAAGACTACATTCACCGTATAGGTAGAACTGGTCGTGCAGAAAACCCTGGTACAGCCATTTCTTTGGTTACAAAAGAAGAAGCCAACCACATGCGTATCATTCAGAAAAAGACCAATTTAAAAGTCTGGATGGAAGATTTACCAGAGTGGAATTCGTAAGGAGTTTATGGAAATGATGAAATTAAAAATCACCATATATCTTTTATTTTTATTCGTTTTGACAGTAAACGGTCAGGAGACTATTAAAAAAATTGAGATCACTGATTTCTATTTGGAAAGCATGAGTCTAGAAAACTTATCAAAAGATCATTTTTCTAATTGTTCAAGTAATATAAAATTAAGATCAACTAAAAATATTATTGATAATGATTCCATTTATTCTTTGAAATTCCCAAGAACTTGGGATATACAAGAAAATATATGATACGAGGCAAATGGAATGGTACTATCAGGTGATCCTGAAGCTATCGACAATTATAATACAATAGGTATTGTTGAGATTAAAAATGATTCTTTAACCTTAGAAACCTTTTTCACTAAAGATATTCTCAACGCATTAACTAATCAAAATGAAATTAAAATAGCTGATTTTGGAAAGGCTAAAATTGCCGGAATGGATTCTTATTGGTTGTCATTTAATTCTAAAACAGATAATTTAAAGCAACAGTCTTATTTATATTATTTGAAAAATAATAAGAAAAATAATAATTTCTACCTGTTAAATACAACTGTTAAAGGTAACTAAGATAACAGTGATATGCATCAATGTAACTTAAGAAAGGTTTTAGAAACATTTAAATTCCTAGAGAATTAATACTCCTTAATTTTCTTAAAACTCTAAAATAGTTTTATTCGTGTACGAATTAAATAAGGGTTTTACGGTATTGGAAATTAGACCAATTGTTTTTTTAAAAGGGTAGAATTAATTCTACCCCTAGGAGAATAACCGATTTGTTTTCCAACACTCGAGAGTTCAGTTGTCAAATCATCCTAACTACTTCCATTAGAAGAGCATAGCTATAACATGAACCTGCCCACTACCTACTATTTCACGATAGCCCCAAGAGAAACTAAAAACCTATTACTACCTACTTCCATTATAAGAGCACAACGAGTAAATCAACTTGCCTACTGCAAACTGTTACTGAGACTAAACCTCTTTCTTAAAATCAAGACTCAAACTATTCACACAATGCCTGATTCCAGTAGCAGTAGGTCCATCGTTAAAAACATGCCCTAGATGGCTACCGCAATTGGAACACATGATTTCTGTGCGCATCATACCGTGAGTAGCATCTCTTTTACGCTCGATTGCTCCTTCTACTTCATCATCAAAGGAAGGCCAGCCACAACCAGAATCAAATTTTTGATCTGATTTAAAAAGTTCATTCCCGCATGCTGCACAACTGTAAACTCCTTTATCATAATGGGTATTGTACTCTCCTGTAAAAGGTCGTTCGGTTCCTTTTTCTCTAAGAATCTGATATTGTTCTGGAGTCAGTTTTTCTTTATATTCTTTTTCTGTCATTGGATTGTATTTGAATTCATATGATTGAATTTCATTCCGCTTTCGCGTCTTCCCTTCCGGCAGGCAGGAAAGCGGAACAAAAATAAAGCTCCTTAACTAAGTCAGGAGCTTTTTATAAATCTTACTTTAAACAGCACCTATTTTCTCAATGCTGGCAACTCTTCTCCTTTAGGAACAAAGTCCATAGCGACACCATTTATACAATGGCGCTTTCCTGTCGTCTTTTTAGGTCCATCATTAAATTCATGACCTAAATGACTACCACAAGTATTACATTTCAACTCTGTGCGTTCATAACCTATCTTATAATCTACATCGCGTTCTACTTGTCCTTCAATAGCTCTGTCATAACTAGGCCATCCTGTACCCGAGTCAAATTTGTTCTCATTTTCATAAAGAGGAGCAAAACAAGCTCCACAAATTAGAATTCCTGGAGCGTACTGTTTATTCAGCGGGCTCGTATTAGGTCTTTCTGTACCTGCTTCTCTCAATACATTATATGCAGAAGGTTCCAAGAGTCCTTTCCACTGGGCATCTGTTTTGCTAATTTGATATTTTTTTTCTTGCTGTACTTCTTCATTGGAAGAGTTTAAAGCAGTTTCCTTAGGAGTGTTTCCACAAGAAACTGCTAGAAGAGCTATTATGGCGATTACAATATGTTTGATCATCATCTTTTTATTTAAAGTAAAAATACGCAGTAAAACAATCGCAGATGTTGCAATAATGTTAAGCATTGTGTCAATGATATCATAAAATAATAGTTAAAGAAATCAAATGAACAGCGATCGAGGAATAACATATATGCAAATGAGAAAAGGAAATCGAAATAGGCCGTTCATAAATTTAAAAATGCAGCCTTGACTAAACAATTAGCAATTAACAAATTCAAAAGCAAAGCCTTGAATTTATCATCGGCAATTTTGTAGTTTTACCCGATGAATAAAAAAGTAGCTATTATTATGGGTTCTGCAAGCGATCTTCCCGTGATGCAAGAAGCCATAGATGTTTTAAAAGAACTGGATATAGAAATTCAAGTAGATGTTGTTAGTGCTCACCGCACGCCAGAAAAGATGTTTGAATTTGGTAAAACAGCTCATGAAAATGGCATTGCTGTAATTATAGCAGGGGCTGGTGGAGCAGCGCATTTACCTGGAATGGTAGCGAGCTTATCGCCACTACCCGTAATAGGTGTGCCAGTAAAGTCGAGTAACTCCATAGATGGCTGGGATAGTATTCTTTCTATTTTACAAATGCCAAGTGGCGTTCCTGTAGCAACTGTTGCTCTAAATGGAGCAAAAAATGCTGGAATCCTTGCCGCACAAATTATAGGTGCTACACAAGAAGATGTGAGGTCTAGAATCATTTCTTATAAACTAAGTCTTAAGGATAAAGTCATTCAAGCTGCTGCAGAAATGCAAAAGAATGTCTAAAACCTACCAGTTTGCCTCTGTTATTACCATAGCAGTAACCTTATTTTGGTTTTGCTACGCTATGATGCAACGACATCCACAAAAATGGCAATTTCTAACCGCTGGTGGTATTCATTTTTTAATGTCTATCATCATCAACAGGCAGTTTACACAAAAGAATCGCAACTACTTAGGTATCATTCACGGCATCTTTATGGTCTGTTTTTTTGGTTCCGGCTATTTCTTCCTTTAAATAATTTGTTTAACCTTATTGATCAAAAGTTTAACAAAATTGTGATAAACAATTGATCATTGAACTTTACTTTTACATATATATGAGCATTGAGAATAATCCATTATTACAAGATTTTAAAACCTTTCAGGATACCGCACCTTTTTCTTTGATAAAGGAAGCTCATTACGAGCCCGCTTTCGCGAAAGCGATACAACTTGCAAAAAAGGAAATAGATGCGATTACTAAAAATACTTCAAAGCCTACCTTTGAGAATACAATAGAGGCTTTAGACAGCTCTGCAGAATTATTAGGACGCATTTCTAGCATCTTTTTTAACCTCAACAGCGCAGAAACCAACGACGAAATTCAAAAAATTGCTCGTGAGGTAAGTCCGCAATTATCTGAATTTGGTAATGATGTAACTCTTAATGAAGCGCTTTTTAAAAGAGTAAAAGCTGTTTATGAAAATAAAGATTCCTTAGATCTAACAGAGGAACAAAAAACATTATTGGACCAACAATACAAACGTTTTTCACGCAATGGGGCCAATCTTTCTGAAGATAAGAAGAAACGTTTAAGAGAAATTGACAACGAATTATCTCAATTGTCCTTAGCTTTTGGTGAGAATGTTCTTGCAGCAACTAATGCTTACGAATTCCACCTAGAAGATGATTCTAGGCTATCAGGATTACCTGATAGCGCTAAAGAAGCTGCTGCCGAAGCGGCAAAAGAAAAAGATAAAGACGGTTATCTTTTTACGTTAGACTATCCGAGCTACATTCCTTTTATGACTTATGTGGACGACAGGAAATTGCGGGAAGAGCTTTCCAATGCTTTTGGAGCAAAAGCCTATAAGGACCCATATGATAATCAAGAAAATGTTTTAAAAATCGCGCAATTTCGTTTCGAAAGAGCTCATTTATTAGGTTACAACACTCATGCACATTTTGTCCTTGAAGAACGAATGGCAAAAACACCCGAAATAGTCAATAGCTTTTCTCAAGAGATTCTTGAAAAAGCAACACCTGCTGCACAAAGAGAATTTGAGGAGTTGACTGCTTTTGCTATCTCGATTTCTAACCAATCAGAGACGTCAGCATCCATTACCAGATTAGAGAAATGGGATGCTGCTTATTATTCTGAAAAGTTAAAGCAACGTCTTTTTGACTTGGACGATGAGCTATTAAAACCTTATTTCAAGTTAGAGAATGTGATCAATGGTGTTTTTGAAATCGCCAGTCGTTTGTACGGGCTGAGTTTTGAGGAAACAAACGAAATAGAAAAATACCATCCAGATGTTTTTACCTATGTAGTGAAAAATGAAGACAATACGTTGAACTCTATATTTTATGCCGACTTTTTCCCTCGTAAAGGAAAACGCAATGGTGCTTGGATGACTTCCTTTAAAAACCAGTGGTATGATGAGGATGGTCACAATATAAGACCACATGTTTCTAACGTATGTAATTTCACAAAACCTACAGCTACTAAGCCATCCCTACTTACATTTAACGAGGTAACCACTCTTTTTCATGAGTTTGGCCATGCGCTTCACGGTATGCTAGCAGACACTAAGTACAGAAGTCTGTCTGGAACATCAGTGTTTTGGGATTTTGTGGAACTACCTAGTCAAGTTTTAGAAAACTGGTGTTATGAAAAAGAAGCACTAGAAATTTTTGCGAGACATTACGAGACAGACGAAGTGATACCATCAACATATATTGACAAAATTAAAGCTGCGGCAAACTTTCAAGAAGGTTTACAAACTTTAAGACAACTTTCTTTTGGGATGATGGATATGAGTTGGCACGGAATCGATCCGACAGGAATTACCGATGTAAAAGCTCATGAACGAAAAATATTTGATCAAACAGATTTATACCCAGACGCAGCAACCAGCTGTATGAGTACTGCTTTTGCACACATTTTTCAAGGGGGCTACAGTGCGGGATACTACAGTTATAAATGGGCTGAGGTGCTGGATGCAGATGCCTTTGAAGTATTTAAAGAAAAAGGAATTTTTGATAGAACAACAGCAAAGAAATTTAGAGATAACGTACTCTCTAGAGGTGGAACAGAAGATCCTATGTTGTTGTACACTCGTTTTCGAGGAAGCAAACCTAAAATAGATGCTTTATTAAAAAGAGCTGGATTAGTGGCGTGATGAAATTTATAGGTTACGAATCACAAAATAAACGAATTCAGTCGGTGCTTAAAAAGAATATTCATACCGAGCAACGAGATTGAAAGATTGATAAAAGTTAAAATAGATTCCGTAAAGAGTGCGGATAAAAAATAGAAAACGAATTGCCAGAAGTTAAATTAATACCAGAAAAATGGGTGGACCGTTACGGCGATTACCTTTTTAATTTTACCATAAGTAGAGTCAATGACCCTATTATGGCCCAAGACCTCGTGTCTGAAACTTTTCTTGCTGGTTTAAAAAGTGCGCACCGATTTAAAGGGAATTCTACAGAGCGCACTTGGTTAATTTCTATTCTCAAACGTAAAATAATCGATTATTATCGCAAGATTAATTCCAACAAAGGAAAGGCTGAAGTACGCATGAGTTATTTGTCCAGTAGTGATCAAGAAGGTGACTGGATGGAAGAACAGGCAGCAGACTTACGCAATCCTAACGTGGAAGATATGATTGAACAGCGAGAGCTAGGTGATGCTCTTGAAGAATGTATTGCTTGTTTACCAGAGCGATATGCCACTATCTTTGTCCAAAAAACCATTGATAATTTGGAAACCGAAACAATATGTAAGGAACATAATATCACGGCGTCCAATCTTTGGGTAATCATTCACAGGGCTCGAGTACAGCTTATGGAATGTCTCAATAATAAATGGCACAAGAATAGTTAATCTAATGAGTAGATTTTTCATCAATTGCGATCAAGCAAGTATATTAAGTACAAGAGAACAATACGGCGACCTTAATCCTAAGGAAGCTTTCCGTCACAAACTACACAGAGGACACTGTATAGGCTGTCGCTCTTTTCATAAAAATAATCAACGTTTCCAACGCAAACTTAAAGGCCTCAAATGGATAGCTTTAACTATTGCTCAAAAACAATCTATTAAGAAATGTCTTACTGAGGCCATGTCAAAGTAGTTTTGATCCCCGTATCCTTGACCAATTATTCCGCTTGCATTTCTACTTTAGAATACATCTAGTCAAATAACTTTTGATAGAATTCTTTCTAATACTGCTATGCAATAAAATTGGATTTAATTTAATACAAGCAACATTCCTAGCCAAAAGACTGGAATTGCCTCAACAAAGAAACTGGTGTAATAATCAGATTTAAATACATCAGAAAACCAAATAAACACAGCAATAAGTGGCACTAACAGATAAGTGCTTATGGCTATGATATTTGTTGTAAAACCAAACTGTATGATCTCTATTACTAAGTAAATCACACATAGGACAACTCCTAATAATTTGGTGCGATGAATACCTATCATTTGAGGAAGTGTTTTAAGCTGAGGAGAATCATATTGCAGATCCCTAATTTCAAAAGGAATACAAAGAGCAATAATCAATACGAACAGTTGTATTATATCTAAAGCGTACAGCCACTTGACAGAATCTGTAATAGGAAAAGCCAGGGAATCATACGAATACTCAAAATTTACATACACCGATTTCAAAGGAAGAAAACAAATGATGATGATCCATGAAAGCGCTACCAGTACCAACTTAATAATAGGGATTTGCCTTAAGTTGTGATGCCTTATCAATGGAAATGCATAAAAAACAGAAAAAGCACTGGCTAGAGAAACCATCACAACAGTCCATAAACTATCTTTAATAATTAAATAAGCTGCGATACCACTAGCGATAGCTGTACTAGTTATGATAGTTGTTTTAAAACGGAAATCTTTTCGTTCCAAAAGCAGCGCTGCATATTTTATGATGTTATAGCCTATAACTACTCCACAAAATATAAGAAGTAGCATAGCGCCATCCAACTTCGAAAAGTTCCAAAAATGGAAAACTAGAAATAACGCCACAAAGCAAAAAGCCACATGAAAACTACTCCTGATATAAAATTCTAAAATACTTTTCAATAACCTCATTATCCAAATTTACAGCACATAGTTAATAACCCCCTAATAAAGGTTGAAAAAATCATTTATTTAAAGACTAACCCTTGTTAGTTTAGATATCTTAAACGACTACTTTTGCAGAGAATTCAGCAAGAATTCAATATCTTAAATATAGACCACATAAGTACTATGAATACAGATCGTTTTGCCCTTAGACATATCGGACCTCGCAAGGCAGACCTTGCCTCCATGCTTGAAACAATAGGTGTTGAATCTATTGAACAACTAATTTATGAAACTGTCCCAGCAAACATACGCCTTCAACAAGATTTACAATTAGATCCAGCGATGAGTGAGTATGAATTCCTGAGTCACATCAATAAATTAGGTAATAAAAACAAACAATTTAGATCTTATATAGGTCTTGGGTATCACGCACCTATTACACCGGCTGTTATCCAAAGAAATATATTAGAAAACCCAGGTTGGTATACTGCTTACACTCCTTATCAGGCAGAGATTGCTCAAGGACGTCTAGAAGCTTTATTGAATTACCAGACCATGATATCAGACCTTACTGGTATGGAGTTATCTAATGCATCACTACTAGATGAATCTACGGCCGCTGCTGAGGCGATGACCTTACTATTCTCTGTTCGTGAACGCGCTCAGAAGAAGGAAAATGTCGTGAAGTTTTTTGTAGATCAAGATACTTTACCGCAAACTAAAGAGCTTTTGAAAACTCGCGCGATTCCGCTAGGCATTGAATTGGTAGAAGGAAACCCTCAGGAAATCGATGTTAATGATGGTTATTATGCCATTTTATTACAATATCCTGGTGCGAGTGGGAATGTGGTGGATTATACCGCTTTCGCAAAAACTTGCAAAGAAAACCATATCCGTATAGCAGTAGCAGCAGATATACTTTCACTTGTATTGCTAGAAGCTCCAGGACATTGGGGAGCAGATGTGGTAGTAGGAACAACACAGCGTTTTGGTATTCCATTAGGTTATGGGGGACCACACGCAGCCTACTTTGCAACACGTGAAGAATTTAAAAGACAAATTCCAGGACGTATCATAGGAGTAACTAAAGATACCGATGGAAAACGCGCCTTGCGCATGGCGTTACAAACGCGTGAGCAACACATTAAAAGGGACAAAGCGACTTCAAATATTTGTACCGCACAAGTACTACTTGCTGTAATGGCTGGTATGTATGGAGTATATCACGGCCCACGTGGCTTGAAGTTTATCGCAAATAAATTACACACCCAAACAGCTACTCTTGCTGACGCTGTTGAGAAATTAGGTGTTTACCAGACTAATGAGAATTTCTTTGACACACTGAGTTTCAAAGTAGATGCCGCAGCAGTTCAAAAAGAAGCGCTGAAATTAGAAATCAATTTCTATTATCCAGATGCTGACACGGTTCAGGTTTCTTTAAATGAAACTACTTCTTTGGCAGACTTGAATGATATTGTTTCCGCTTTCGCGAAAGCGGTCAACAAAGACTTCTCTCCTATCACAGAATTATTAGAGAAAACACATTTAGGAACAGGTCGCCAAACCGAATTCATGACCTATGAGGTATTCAACTCTTATCATTCTGAAACAGAGTTGATGCGTTACATCAAAAAATTAGAGCGCAAAGATTTAGCATTGAATCACTCAATGATTGCACTAGGTTCTTGTACGATGAAATTGAACGCTGCAGCAGAAATGTTGCCACTTTCTAATCCGCAATGGGGAAATATCCACCCATTTGTACCCCTAGATCAAGCCGAAGGTTATCAGCAAATGTTGAAAAAACTGGAATTGCAATTGAATGAAGCAACCGGTTTTGCTGGAACTTCACTGCAGCCTAATTCTGGTGCACAAGGAGAGTTTGCAGGTTTAATGACCATACGTGCATATCATATATCACGTGGTGACGAACATAGAAACATCTGTTTGATTCCGTCAAGTGCTCATGGAACAAATCCGGCGAGTGCTGTAATGGCAGGAATGAAAGTAGTCGTGACCAAAGCGCTAGAAAACGGAAACATCGATGTGGATGATTTACGTGAAAAAGCAGAAAAATATAAAGACAACTTAAGTGCGTTGATGGTAACTTATCCATCTACTCATGGAGTTTATGAAAGTGCCATTCAAGAAATTACGGGACTTATCCATGAAAATGGTGGTCAAGTATACATGGATGGGGCTAATATGAATGCACAGGTAGGATTAACAAATCCTGGAAACATCGGTGCAGACGTATGTCACTTAAATTTACACAAAACTTTTGCCATCCCTCATGGTGGTGGTGGACCTGGTGTAGGACCTATATGTGTGGCGCCACAACTGGTTCCATTCTTACCTACTAACCCTATTATCCCTACTGGTGGTGCTCAAGCGATCACTCCTATTAGTGCCGCGCCTTTCGGTAGTGCACTGGCTTGTTTGATTTCTTATGGTTACATCTGTATGCTAGGTGCTGACGGTTTAAAACGTTCTACCGAGTATGCGATTGTAAATGCCAACTATATCAAGGAACGTCTAGAAGGTAGTTATGCTTGTTTATATGTAGGAGAAAAAGGCCGTGCTGCTCATGAAATGATCATTGACTGTCGCCCGTTTAAAGACCACGGTATTGAAGTAGTAGACATTGCAAAACGTTTGATGGATTATGGCTTCCACTCTCCTACCGTATCTTTCCCCGTAGCGGGAACGATGATGATTGAGCCTACAGAGTCTGAATCTAAAGAAGAAATGGATCGTTTCTGTGATGCAATGATTTCTATAAGAAAAGAGATTGGAGAAACTTCTATAGAGGAACCCAACAACCTTCTTAAGAACAGTCCACATACCTTACAAATGATCACTGCAGACGAGTGGGATTTCCCATACACAAGAAGTCAAGCGGCATATCCTCTAGAATATGTCTCTGACAATAAATTCTGGCCTACTGTACGTCGCGCAGACGATGCTTATGGAGACCGTAATTTGATGTGTACTTGCGCTCCAATGGAAGAGTATATAGAAAATTAAATCTGATAAGTAGTCTTTGAGAGCCAAAGACTATTCATGAGATGATCGAATTTAAAAACCGAATCAGCTGCTAGTTGATTCGGTTTTTTTGATCTTCATTTAGAATGAATTAGAATTAAGGTTTACCTCAACGGTCTTTAGTTAAAAGGAACTAACTTAAGTGGTTCCTTTATATACCTGACCAATTATGAAATATTTCTTACTTCTCGCTACCGCGTTATTTTCTGTTACAACTTCAACTTCAAAGACTTGTGAAGAAATCATTGAGTTGGTACAACAAGAAGATTATGGCGCGACTTATACCAGCTACCACAGTTCTTTTATTTCAAAGGTTAGTTTTCATTAGGTTTCAGTAGATGACTCCATTCACTATTATGCAATTGTATGCATCAATTCACCATACTCGTATGGATGTAAAGAATATATTTATCGAGTGGCTTCAAATACCAAAACAAACTATTTTTATAATTACTCCAACAGCGCTGGAAAGGCCTTCTGGAAATATATCGAGCCCTATAGCGATAATATGAAATGTTCTCCAGAATTTGAGTGAAAGAATCAGCAATTGCTGATCTATTGCTTTATCCCTTATACTGTAACAAAAAAACTCTCATACCTACCTATAAAATAACTTAACCAATACCGTTTTATAATTATCGACAAAGAAACGCTAAAAAATTTGGCTGAAATTGGAGCTCATAAAGGAGTTGAGAACAAAGCAAAACAATTGTTGAGTAGCAGTCGTTTTTAAGATTTTAGAAGATGACTTTAAAAATTCTAGCAGGAATATAAAAGAGTGCTTTTTAAAGCTTTAATCGGATCAAAAAAGTTCAAAGAATGGACACCAGCAGGATATAAAAAGCTTGTTAATTTCTATAATTTTTATAACGAAAATTCTCAAATACCCTATTTACTATTCATTGCATTATATAATTCTCAATAAAATCGCATAATATTTTAATGATTCTCAATAAAATAAAAAATCCTTCAAATTCAATGGTTATTTATTAGGAACAAACCTTATAAATCACTTTTTTTGTTAGTTGTAAGATCGAAAACTGGCTGCATGAGAGCAAAAATTACTGGAGTAGGAAGTCACATTCCTGATGTTGTGAGAAAAAACGAAGAGTTCATGAATCATGAATTCTTGAATAATGATGGTAGCTCCTTTGGTAGCGATAACGCCACCATCATACAAAAGTTTGTAGCTATCACAGGTATCGAAGAGCGCAGGTATATGAATGACGCACTAGTAACTAGCGATATGGCTACTTTTGCTGCACAAAAAGCAATAGCAGATGCTCATTGTGATCCAGAAACTATTGATTTTATAATCGTTGCACATAATTATGGTGACGTAAAACCAGATGGCGGTTCCAGTGATATGGTTCCTAGTCTTGCCAGTCGCGTAAAGAACAAACTAGGTATAAAAAACCCTAAGTGTGTTGCTTATGACCTCTTATTTGGTTGTCCTGGATGGATTCTAGGTGTTACTCAAGCAGATTCTTTTATCAAATCTGGACTGGCTAAAAAAGTACTGGTCATAGGTGCTGAAGCTTTATCCCGCGTGGTAGATCCGCATGATAGAGATTCTATGATCTATTCTGATGGTGCCGGAGCAGCTATTTTAGAGCCTAGTCATAATGAACATGGTATTCTAGGACAAGCAACAGCCACGTATACAGAAGAAGAAACTTATTTTATCTTCAATGAAACTTCTTACAATAAAGTCGTAGAAAACAAAACCAAATACATCAAAATGTACGGGCGTCGTATTTACAACTTTGCGCTTTCTAAAGTCCCTGAAGGAATGAAAGAAGCAATGGATCAAGCTGGTGTAAATATCAAAGATCTTAAAAAGATTTTTATTCATCAGGCTAATGAAAAAATGGATGAAGCTATCGTAAATCGTTTCTATAAACTCTACGATATGGAAGTGCCTAAGGATATTATGCCTATGGTCATTCACAAATTAGGAAACAGCTCTGTGGCAACAGTTCCTACGGTAATGTATCTCGTAATACGTGGACAAATGCCGCAACACAAAGTAGAAAAAGGGGATGTGGTTATGTTTGCAAGTGTAGGTGCGGGAATGAATATCAATGCCATAGTTTATAGGTACTAGGTACGAGGTGAAAATAATTTTTTGAAGTATAAGCCCCAATAAAATCTTTGATTTTATTGGGGCTTATTTGTATAACATCATTACATTTTTTTACAGAATCAGTGGCTTTTAACTCGAAAGACTTTTGCACATAGATTTTTCACCTTTGGGGAAATAACCGCTAGGACAATGAGGCTGCGGTGCTAGCACTATCTAGATGCTTTTGTTCTATTTGCGTTCTCCAGTCACTGGGACAGGCTCTGCGCAAAGCCTCGAGGTGGAGAAACAACAGCTTCAAGTTTGATTTTAATTTCAAATATTTGCGAGATCCCCGATGATTTGCTTGAGTAAATTTCTGTGCGTCCATACTACTCTATGACTTCCATATCTATAAAAATATCTTCTTTAGGCCAGTCACTTTCATCCCTCGGCACTCGCGCGATCTGATCTGCGATTTCCATTCCTTTTGTAACCCTGCCGAATATGGTATGCTCCTTATCCAGATGTGGAGAGGAATTTAAAGTGATAAAAAAATCAAACGGATCATGCCAATTTTGAGGATTATCAATCCATTGTTTGGCACTGCTTAAAGAACCTCTTTCATGTTTCACACCTGGTAAGAAATGTGGTGGCAGTTTATAGTTACCAGAGCTCGCTCTTTTTAAAGAAGGTAAGATTTCATCACTATTACCAGCTTGTATCACAAAGTCTTCTACTACTCGATGTATATAAGTTCCATTAAAATACCCGTTTTTAATAAGGTAAATAAAACTAGCCCTGTAAATAGGAGTCTCTGTAAGTAGTTCCATTTCTATGACTCCATAAGTAGTTATTAAACCTACTCTGGTCTCGGGGTTTTCTTTACCATACCTCGTAAAAAACACCTTTACACTATCTTGTGGTATGTAAGCAAGCAAGGTATCACCGCTGGTAGAAAGCTGCCGTTTGTATGTTTTTTCTAAAATGCGTTGCTCTTTTGTTAATCGTTTTACCGTATCCTGCACTTCTTCTTTTATGATTTTTTGAACTTGTGGAGTATCTTTACAAGAGGTACAACACAACACCAGTATTAAAACGAGGAAAATTGACTTCATTTGATGATTTTTTGAATCAGCTGTCAAAGCTAAAGAAATTACCACTTCCGGGCGTAGAATCTCAGCTTAAAATGGCTGCGGTAAAACGTCTGGATGAGATGCAGCGCATTGCTTTAGAGAATCGCGCTCCTAAAGAGGCCTCTGTGATGATGCTGATTTACCCTAAAAATGATATCCCGCATTTTGTGCTCATTGAGCGCACAGAATCTACTGGCAAACACAGCGGTCAGATTGCTTTTCCTGGTGGTAGAAAGGAGAAGACTGATCACGACAATAGCGTGACGGCTTTACGTGAGACGGAGGAAGAAATTGGAATAAACAGGAACGATCAACACTTGATCATGCCGTTGACTTCTATCTACATTCCGCCTAGCAACTATATGGTTTATCCTTATCTCGCTTTCGCGAAAGCGGAATTAAAATTCACACCTCAAATAAGCGAAGTAAAATCTGTGATCGAAATAAAACTTTCAGAATTGCTGGACCACAGTAACGAAAAACGCACCACATTATCAACTAGTTATATGAAAGAAGTGAGTGTTCCCTGTTTTTACTTTGGAGAGGTTATGGTATGGGGAGCCACTGCAATGATGTTACAAGAAATAAAAGATGCTTTTATCGCAGCGGAGTTTGAGTAGGCACTGTGTTAATTTAAAAAGCTATACTTATATTTGTTGTTCCTCTAAAATCAAAAATTACATGGGATTATTTAAAGAAAATCCTTTTGGCCATATATTATTTTTAAAAAAATGGCTTATACGTATTGCTGGAGTATTATCTCACCGTCGTTATCGAGGTTTTAACGAGATGGAAATTGAAGGCAGTGACATTATCAGAAACCTACCTGAAACAGGTGTTTTGTTTGTCTCTAATCATCAAACCTATTTTGCTGATGTAGTCAGCATGTTTCATGTGTTCAATGCTTCATTAAAAGGGCGGGACGACAGTATTAAAAACGTAGGTTACCTATGGAATCCTAAACTTAATATCTATTACATCGCTGCCAAGGAAACCATGCAAAGTGGCTTATTACCTAAAATATTTGCCTATGCTGGTGCCATTACCGTAGAAAGAACCTGGAGAGCAAGAGGAGAAGAGGTAAATCGCGCCGTAAACCCAGACGATACTAAAAATATAGGTATTGCATTAGAGGATGGCTGGGTCATCACCTTCCCACAGGGAACTACGAAGCCTTTTAAGCCCATTAGAAAAGGTACTGCCCATATTATCAAACAATACAAACCTATTGTTGTACCTATCGTAATTGACGGTTTCCGCCGGAGTTTTGACAAAAAAGGATTGCGCATCAAAAAACGCAATATTCTTCAATCTATGGTCATTAAAGAACCTCTTGAAATCGATTATGAAAACGACTCTGTAGAGAAGATTGTGGAGCAGTTGGAATATTCCATCGAACAGCACCAGTCGTTCTTAAAAGTGATTCCGCTGGATGAAATCGAAGCACAGGAAGAGTTGAACAAAATGCGTAAGTGGGAGTATTAGAACTTTAATAATGATCTGGTCGCTTTAACGCTATACTTATACCTATAGCTAGAAGATTATACTTTGTATGCTGTTCTACTGCATCAAATTAATGTCTGCTATACTCTTGATTCTATTGCGCTCTAAAAAGGCATCTATAGTTTCAAAATGCTCTATCACTCGTTGCTGTTTAAATTCAAACACCTTTTCAGAAAGCCCTTGAAGAAAATCACGGTCGTGAGAAACTAAAATCAATGTCCCATCATAGGTAGATAGTGCTTCTTTGAGCACATCTTTAGACTTGAGGTCCAAGTGGTTTGTAGGTTCATCAAGAAGGAGCAAGTTTACCGGCTCTAGAAGTAACTTTACCATGGCAAGTCTTGTCTTTTCACCTCCAGAAAGTACACTAACTTTCTTTTCCAGATCATCACCGCTGAACATAAAACGACCTAAAATATTCTTCATTTGAGTGCGTGTATCTCCTTGTGCGACTTCATCAACGGTTTGAAAAATAGTGAGATCTTTATCTAGTAGTGCAGCTTGGTTCTGTGCAAAATACCCCACCTTAATATTATGCCCCAACTGGCAGGTTCCACCGACTTCGATTTCTCCTAAAATCGCTTTTATCATGGTAGATTTGCCTTCTCCATTACGGCCTACAAAAGATACTTTCTCCCCTCGAGCAATGGACATATTTGCCTCCTTAAAAACCACATGATCTTCATAAGACTTGGATACATCTTTTACGGTCACTGGATAATCTCCAGATCGCGGCGATGGTGGAAAACGAAGCTTTAGAGCGCTGGTATCTACCTCATCAATTTCGATAATTTGTAATTTCTCCAGCATCCTTTCACGAGAAGTTACTTGATTAGTCTTAGAATAAGTTCCTTTAAAACGATCTATAAAAATCTTATTATCAGCAATGAATTTTTGCTGTTCTTGATAAGCCTTTATCTGATGGGCTCTGCGATCTTCCCGCAATACAAGGTAATGAGAATAGGTAGCTTTATAATCAAAAATACGTCCCATAGTAACTTCTATAGTACGATTTGTAATCGTATCAATAAATGCTCTATCATGAGAGATAACCATTACTGCATTAGCTTTGTGGACCAAGAAATCTTCTAGCCATAGCACAGATTCAATGTCGATATGATTGGTAGGCTCATCAAGTAAAATCAAATCTGGCTTTTGAAGTAGTATTTTAGCCAGCTCCATACGCATGCGCCATCCACCGCTAAAATCGGCAGTCTGTCTGGTAAAATCTTCTTGCTTAAAGCCTAATCCTTTCAAAGCTTTTTCAACTTCAGCATCATAATTAACCTCTTCTAGAGCATAGAATTTGTCTCCTAATTCGGTTACCTTTTCTATAATCGCCATGTAGGCATCACTTTCATAATCTGTCCTAACGGTAAGCTCGGTATTGAGACGCTCCATCTCTTCCTTCATCGCAATGACTTGTTTAAAGGCTTTGGCAGCTTCTTCAAAAACAGTGCAATCGTCTTCCGTTAGTAAATGCTGTGGTAAGTAAGCGATCACGATGTCTTTAGGGGCACGCACATGTCCACGAGTCGCTGTTTGTTCCCCTGCGATGATCTTCATCATCGTAGATTTTCCTGCCCCGTTTTTTCCCATCAACGCTATTTTATCGGTAGGGTTGATAACGAAAGAAACATCGCTAAATAAGGTAGTACCACTAAATTCTACGGCAAGGTTATCTACTGTGATCATGATCTGATTTTAAAAGCTGCAAAAGTAAGAACAAAAGAAGCGAGAATAATTAGAGCTACCCAAAAGAAACGAGAAATGAAAAGCCAGAAACAAGAAATGAGAAATGAGAAATGAAAGTCAAGAAAGTAAATTCCATTCAGAAGTCTTTTAATTTTTGAAACGTGTGGGATGTGGGGTATGAAAAAGAACCACTACTCCGACTGCCTATTTTTTATTCCAGAGGGCGCTTTTTGAATTTTTAATCACCTATTTCACTACAAAGACTCAGACTTTAACTACCTCAATAACAATAGCTCCCAGTTCCTGCGAACTTGTAAAGAATAAATAATTTGTTTCGTGTTCTGAAAATTGGTATTTCTTACGCAGCTGCGCTACTGTTTCTTTGTTGTTGCGGGTGACAATTGCTCGAGCACTTTTAGCATAAAGCCTTTTTAATATTTTAGATTTATTTAGAGAAACCTTTTTAATTTCAAAAACGCGACCAGGGAAATCAATTAACTTTTCTGAGGTAAACAAGTGGGCATCTTGATCTAGTTTTTGCACTGCATATTGCTGCATTAGGGATGCAAACTGCTGGGATTTCATAACTGCTGCGTTAGGCTCATACAGGTACTTTTGAGGCTTGGAATAGGTAGCACTAAGCGATGCACCTAGTATGCTTTTAAAAATAGGTTGCTCTGTCAAGAGATTGATGCAGGTTAAACTGACATGACTTACCTCTTCATTAGTTAAAACCCAAAGCAATTCTTTGACTTCATTTTTTACCGCGACGATATGCAAGGAACTTACTTTTTCTAATTGTTTGATACCTGCCGTAATATCCAACATGGGAGAGGTTTTGATCATTAGCCTTTTCCCACTATGGAGTAATAACTCTAAATTTTTAATCACGTTAGGCTCGTAGTCCTGGAGCAAGATCGCCTTTGTGTGCGTGGCTGTTTTTCTACTGGGATCCAAGTAAATTAAGTCGTAAAACTCTTGATTTCCTTTTAAGTATTGAATTCCGTCACTTTGAAATGACTTTGTTAGAATCCCTTGTACTTGAAAGGAATGTTGCGCGTATTCCTGCACAGATTTAGAGAGCTCTATATGGGTTGTTGAGGGACACGCTTTCGCGAAAGCGGAAACGTCAATACCAAATCCACCCGTAAGATCAATCATGCTGTCGATCTGATAGAGCTGCGATTTATAGACTGCCGTGATTTCAGAACTGGTTTGCTCTAAATTCACTTTAGGCGGATACATGATGTGATGATTCTCAAAAAGAGAAGGGAATTTATGACGCGCCTTTTGTAATCCTACTAATTGCTGTGTAAGCTCCTGATTGGAGAGCTTATCAAAAGGATGCTTCCTGAGCATAAAAGCAGCTGCATTCTCCGGCAAATGAGCTCTTAGATAAGTGTCCACTTCTGTTCTTATGACAGCCTGATTCATCTATAAATTTTGAGTCAGTTTCTTAACAATCTTGTACTCGCTTAAAAACTCCTTAGAGATCACTTTAATGGCTGTGTACGTAGGCACAGCAAGGACTAACCCAATAATACCAAATAAAATTCCAGCAATAAGAATGATGATAAAAATCTCTAGCGGATGTGATTTTACACTTTTTCCAAATATCAACGGCTGATTTAAAAAATTATCAATCGCCTGCACAAATCCGTAGCCTATGACTATAATAATTAATTTAGGTAAGATAATATCAGAAAAATTAGATCCTAGGTTATCACTAATCACAAAAGCAGACATCAATACGTATCCTATCGCTGGACCCAAATAAGGCACCAGGTTAAGCAATGCACAGAAAAAGGCAATAATTATGGCATTCTCCACTCCTACAATAAATAAAATGATGCTGTACAGAACAAATAAGATAAAGACCTGAAAAACCAGTCCGATAAAATATCTGGAAAGCAGTTGCTTTATTTTGGTAAATGCTCTTAAAAACTGACCTTCATTTCCTTTTTTAGAAAAGACTAAAACTCCTTCTAATAAAAGACGACTGTCCTTAAGAAGGAAAAATGTGATAAATAATATAGAGAATAAACCTATCATAAAACTACCTAAAGTACCAAAGAACCCATTTACAAACTGCGGTATAAGGTCTATATTCAGGTTTTCATAGTAATCCATTTGTTGAAGCCGTTCTAGAATATTAACTCTTTGAATACCGAAATAATCACTGATTTGTTCGTTGAGAATTTCTACATTTATTTGTAACTCTTCAAGATCTATTTGACTTAAATTTTCACTTTGCTCTGTAATCACAGGAATAATCAATAGTATAGCTCCTATAATGAGCATAAAAAGTATCAATAGAGTCACTATTACGGCTATCGTATTATGAAGTTTCAACCTATCGCGTAATAAAAGTACGATAGGCCTTCCTATGAGTGAAAGTACAGCAGCAACACCTATATAAGCTAGCACCGACTGTATTTCCCACAGGAACCATAAAAGGATTAAGATTCCAAAAATAATCCCTAAGGCTCTTAGAATACCAAAAGCTATTGATTTTGAATGTACTGCTTTGCTCATAGCTTAATTGATAAAAACGTATTTGATAATATTTGCTCCCATATCTAGAGCTTTTTTGCGTACCTCGGGCGGATCGTTATGTACTTCTGGACTTTCCCATCCATCACCTAAATCACTTTCGTAAGTAAATAACAAAACCAACCTTCCCTCATGAAACAGACCTTTGGCTTGTGGTCGTTGCCCTTCATGCTCATGTATTTTAGGCAAGCCCTTTGGGAATTTTGCATAAATATTAAAAATAGGATGTGAGGTCGGTAATTCCACTAGTTCTTTTTGAGGGAATAATTTAATGAGCTCTTTATTCAGATATGGTTCCATTCCATAATTATCGTCTATGTGAAGAAAACCTCCACTTAAAAGATAATTCCTAAGGTTTTGAACATCTGCTTCATTAAAAACAACATTACCATGTCCTGTCATATGAATGAATGGGTACTGAAAGATATCTATACTACTGGATTCAACGGTTGCTACCTCTGTATCTAATTGGGTGCCAATAGTATCATTACAATAGGTTATTAAATTAGGAACCGCTGTAGGATTAGCGTACCAGTCGCCACCACCGCTGTATTTTAATACCGCTAGTTGTTGCGCATAAATATTATTTAGGAGCAACAAGCAGATAAAAAGAAATGCTTTTTTCATAGGCTAGCAAATTACAAACTTATCTGACATTAATAATTAATGTTGATTATTAATGTTTAAATAAAACATAATTTAATATGATCATAAGGTTAAGTTTTTATATTTGACTGCAACACATCCCCTTTGTTATGTATATAGCCCCTTCCTATAAAGTAGTTATTCCCATATTGAGCTTATTCGGAGCTTTAAGTATACTGGCATTTCAACATATTGAAAACAGTTCAGAGCCTATTCCAGTAGCTCCACAAAATAATCCTGTCGTTTTAGAGCTTTTTACTTCTCAAAGTTGTTCTACTTGTGAAAATGCTGACATTATTGTCAATACCATTAAAGATTATGAAAACGTGATCGTTTTGTCATATCATATAGATTACTGGAATCAATTAGGATGGATAGATACATTTTCAGATGCAAACCATACCAATTACCAGCGCAAATATGAAAGAAGATTTGATCGCAATTCGTATGCGCCTCAGATGGTGGTGAATGGTAAATCAGAATTTGATGGAACTAATATTAGGTTGCTTAACGGTTCTTTGAAAAAGCAAAGTACTACAGAGAAACTACTTACCCCTAAAATTTATAGAGAAGAGAATAAATCCGTTAGCGTGTATTACGATTTTTTTACAGAAAAAAAATATGATAAAGCTTATGCACTACTTATCATGGATTCTTGTGATGTAGCTATTGATAACGGTCCCAACATAGGTAAAATGATGACCAATACTAATATTGTTATAAACCGAGTACCTCTTCAACTGGACAACTCTAAGGGCAATTATACTTTTAAATTACCTCCCAATCTAAAAGAAACTGATCAATTTAAAGTGGCTATTATTCTACAGGATAACAACTTGAATATGGTAGGAGCCGCTGTATCTAAGATGCAGTAAGACTATTAAAAATAGCAGCCGTGTAAACGCCAGCAGTCTCCGTGCGCAACCTTTTGGTTCCTAAAGACGTAGGGATAAAGCCGTTTTTTAAAGCCATTTCTATTTCCATTAATGATAAGTCTCCCTCTGGACCTATAATCATGGTAAGATCTTGATGTTTATGCAGGAGTTGAGAAAGCATTTTCTTATCCGTTTCTTCACAATGCGCGATACATTTCACTCCTTTTACGTCAGCTTTTAAGAAATCTGTAAAAGAAGTAAGCTCTTCTAAAACTGGAAGGTAAAATTGATTGCTTTGCTTCATAGCACTGATTAAAATCTTCTGAAATCGAGCTGTATTTATTTTTTTACGCTCGCTATGTTCACATAATAAAGGAGTTATTTTTGCAATACCTATTTCTGTGGCTTTTTCTAAAAACCACTCCATACGATCGTTCATCTTAGTGGGTGCAATAGCGATATGTAACTGTGAAACTGGTAGTGGATACGCTTTCGCTAAAGCGATATCTATATTGCATTTATTACTAGTAACAAGACTTATAGTCCCATCATATAAATTTCCTAATCCATCAGTGATATCTACATGATCACCTGCTTTTTTACGCAACACCTTAGTCATGTGCCTGGCTTGTTCCTTATCAAGCTCAAGGCTGTTAGCTTCTGGAGATATATTTGAATAATAAAATAATTGCATTAGAGCTTTATTCTAGGTGAAGCGGTAGTTTCCATTCCTGCGGTATAACCTTCCATAAATTTATAATATCCAGAGATTCCTATCATAGCAGCATTATCTGTGGTATACTCAAAAGGGGGGATAAAGGTATTCCAGCCCTTTTTATCATAAGACAGTAACTTTGCTCTTATTCCAGAATTAGCACTCACACCACCACCTATAGCAACTGTTTTTATTCCAGTTTGCAGGACTGCTTTTTCGACTTTTTGAAACAATATTTTTATCAACGTAAACTGGATACTGGCACAAATATCACAGAGGTTTTCTTTGATAAAATCAGGATTCTTCTTTTCCTCCCGTTGTATGAAATACAATACAGCAGTTTTAAACCCACTGAAGCTGTAATTTAAATCTGGCGCTTTAGGAACAGGAAATGGAAACTTCTTAGGATCTCCCTCTTTTGCTAGTTTATCTATTTGTGGGCCTGCAGGATACCCCAAGCCCAGCATCTTACCACTTTTATCAAAAGCCTCACCTATCGCGTCGTCTTGTGTAGCTCCTATCACTTCCATTTTATGATAGTCGGCCACTTTTACAATTTGAGTATGTCCACCACTTATAGTCACCGCGAGAAAAGGAAATGTAGGTTTTTCTTGACCGTTATCTATAAAATGTGCTAAAATATGACCCTGCATGTGATGTACATCGATAAGAGGTATGTCTAATGCGAGTGCTAAAGACTTTGCAAAACTCGTTCCCACCAGAAGACTACCCATAAGTCCAGGACCTCTTGTAAAAGCGATAGCGCTTAAATCTTCTTTTGTAATGCCAGCCATTTTTAATGCTTGATCTACTACTGGAACTATATGAGATTGATGAGCTCTAGAAGCAAGCTCAGGTACTACACCTCCATACTGACGGTGTATTTCTTGACCAGCAACCACGTTAGATAATACTTGATCATTTTTAAGAATAGCGCAGGCAGTATCATCGCAGGAGGATTCAATTGCAAGAATGTAAGAATTTTGTGTATCCATGAAGGCTTTAAGGCATAAAAATTGTAATCTTTGCAAAAGTAAAGGATATATCATTAAGAAACTTCTTAAAATACTGGCCAAAGCCATGATCGTACTGCTTATATTATTCATAATATTAGCAGTAACATTCTCATTTCCAAAAGTTCAAACAGCAGTAGCACAGTATACCACCTCTTATCTTAATGAGGAATACGGTACAGATATAAAAATTAAAGCCATAGATATTTCCTTTTCTGGAGATGTTATCCTTAAAGAAACCAGAGCTTTAGACGGGCGTATGGATACCATCATTTACTTTAAAGAACTCAGATCTTCCATTCTTGGTTTTGGAGATATGATCACTGGACATCCAAATCTAGGAGATACTTCCATAGATGGACTCTACCTTAATATGAAAAAATACAAAGGGGATAAAGATGATAATCTCAATGAATTTATAAATAAATTTGGAACAAGCGAGGGCAGCTCTTCCACACCTTTTAAACTCACCACAGACGATTTAAATATCACCAATTCTAGGATAAGTATTATAGATGAAAATCTAAAGTATCCAGAAACTTTTATGGCAAAGAACATGAACCTACAGTCTGAAGGACTGACCATAGAAGGTTCTAACATAAATGCTGTAATAGAAGGCGCTAATTTTGACATGTATACAGGCGTCATGAAAGCAGATGCAAACGGCAATAAAAACTTAAGAATTAAAAATTTAAAAGCAGACTTCTCCTATACACCTTCTCAAATTCTTGCTAATGACTTAATCATCAATACGGCTGGTTCCCAATTAGAGGGCGACCTTAAATTATCCTACAATAGAGAAGATTTTGCCGATTTCATAAAAAAAGTAGCATGGGACTTCGATATTAAAAATGCCGATTTATCTACTAACGAGCTTAGAAAATTCTATGATGAAATTATAGAGAATGATAAGGTGAAATTAAAAGGGCGCTTAAAAGGACCGCTCAACGATTTTGTAGTAGAAGGTCTCGTTGCGACTACCTTAGGTGATATTACTATCGATGGAGATATGCACTTTAAAAACCTTATAGAGAACGAAGATGACTTTTTTATAGAAGGTGATTTTAACAACCTGCAAGTCAGCAATACCGATCTTAAAAAATTCTTGCCTAACATCTTAGGAAAGAATTTACCAGAAGAATTAAATCAACTAGGGACTGTAAAAGCAACAGGTTATGCGAGCGTTAATGCCAATCAGGTAGTTACCAGACTTTCTGGAAGTAGTCGTAAAGGAAATTTCAATTCAGATCTAGTGCTTAATAATATACAGAGCGGCACTATTGCTTATAACGGAAACATAAAATTACAGCGTGTTGATTTGGGTTCTTTATTAGGTTTAGAAGAATTTGGTAAAGTAACCTTAGATCTTGATGTAAATGGTCGTGGCTTTGATCCCGAAAATGCCAATGCTACATTAAAAGGAAGAATCGCACAACTAGATTTCAACGGGTATTCCTATCGCAATATTAAAGTAAATGGCAAATTCAAAAAACCCATATTTAACGGTAAGGTATCTGTAAATGACCCTAATCTTCAAATGGATTTTGACGGTCTTGCAGACCTTACTGCTGCCGTAAACACCTACGACTTTAAGGCAAAAATCAAGTATGCTGACTTAAATGCCATCAATATTTTTAAACGTGATTCCCTTGCTATTCTCCAAGGAGATATCGTCATGAATATGCAAGGTACCACCCTAGATGATGCTGTGGGAACCATAGATATTAATGATGCTAGTTATAAAAACCCTAACGATACCTATGTTTTTGCTGACTTCAGTATTGTTTCTAGCTTTAAAAATGAAGAGCGTTTTATTTCTATTAACAGTACAGATATTATTGAAGGAGAACTATCTGGAGTCTTTAAAATTGCTGAAATTCCTGAATTATTTAAAAACAGTATTGGCAATGTGTATACCAATTATAAATCAAAAAACATTACGAAAGATCAATATCTGGATTACGAATTTAAGATTTATGATAAAATAGTAGATCTTGTTTTTCCCGATATCGCTCTAGGCGAAAATACGATTTTAAAAGGCCAGGTAGCCAGTAACGAGGCCCAATTCCGTATGACCTTTAGATCACCAGACATTAAGATCTACGATATAAAACTGGATCAAGTTAATGTACAAATCAATAATCAAAATCCATTATTCAACACATTTATTAAGGTGGATGGAATTAAAAATGGTGTTTATGATATCAATGACTTCCAACTTATTAATGTAACTAATAAAGATACCTTGCTCTTCCGTACTAAGTTTAATAGCTCTTCTAGAGATACAGATAAGTTTAACCTTAGCTTTTACCACACGGTAAATAACCTGAATCAATCTGTGATAGGAATTAGAAAAAGTGATATTATTTTTCAAGGTCAAAAATGGTTTTTAAACAAAGCCGATAAAGAAGTGCAACTTAAATTTGATCACGATTTTAAAACCTTTAAACTGGACAGTCTTGTAGCCAAACACCAAGAAGAACTGATTACGCTTGCCGGGGATATTGCTGGTAAGGATAATAAAGACTTGCATTTAGACTTTAAAGATGTTAGGATTTCCAGTCTGACCTCTCCTATTGACAGTTTAAAACTCAAAGGCCATATTGATGGCGTGTTATCTTTAAAACAAACCAATGGAAATTATGCTCCTACCAGTGATTTTACAGTAAAAGGTTTTGAAGTAAATGGGACTCCTTTAGGAGATTTTGAACTCTCGGTTGCTGGTAATGAAGATTTAAGCCTATACAATGTAAACGCTCAACTCAAAGATGACGATCAAAAAACATTTACCGCACAAGGAAATATAAATACCAGTGGGGAAAGTAGTAAAATCAATGTAAACGCTGTGTTTAACGATTTTAACCTCGTTGCCTTAAGTCCGTTAGGAGGAGAAGTATTAGATAATATAAGAGGACTCACCTCTGGACAAGCAAGACTGACTGGAGATCTCGCTGCTCCTGATATAAATGGATCTTTAAAACTAAGAGATGCCGGACTGCGCATTCCCTATTTAAATACCGACTTTGATATCGAGAATGATTCACAAGTCACCATCACTTCTACAGCTTTTAATTTTAATAATTTACAACTCAAGGATACCAAATACGAGACACGAGGTTTATTATCTGGAGCCATCAACCACAAAAACTTCGGCTTTTGGGATCTGGACTTAAAAATAGAATCAGAAAGATTGTTAGCATTAGATACCGAGTTGACACCAGAGGCCTTGTATTATGGAACAGCGTTTATAGATGGCCAAGCAACGATTACAGGACCTGTAAAAGAGCTTTTTATCAATGTAATCGCCACGACTGGAGAAGAAACTGTTTTTAAAGTACCTATTGATGATGGAGAATCTTTGGGAGACACCTCTGCTATATACTTCTTAAGTCCTGAAGAAAAAAGAGCACGCATCTCTGGTGAAACCGTCATTACAGATAAAATAAGCGGCCTAGAACTCCGATTTGAGCTACAGGTGACACCAGCTGCAGAGGTAGAAATAACCGTAGATCCAACTAACGGGAGTTACATAAGAGGAAGAGGTGTTGGGAATTTACTTTTGGAAATCAATACCAATGGTAAATTCATTATGAATGGAGATTTCATCGTCACAGAGGGAATTTATAATTTCAAATACGCAGGAATAGTAAATAAAAACTTTATCATTCAACCAGGAGGTACCATGGACTGGAATGGAAGCCCTACTAATGCCAACATAGATGTAGAAGCGGTTTATACCACAAGAGCAAATCCGTCTATACTTTTAGACAACCCTAACCTGAACGCTCAAGTTCCAGTAGAAGTACTGACTAAGTTGCAAGGTGATCTCAGTTTCTTTGATCCAGAATTTATCATCAGATTCCCTAACACCAACTCGGTAGTAAGCTCTGAGCTGCAATACCGATTAGATGATAAGTCACAAAGACAATTACAAGCCTTATCCTTAGTTGCCACAGGTTCTTTTTACAACCCTAATAGTATAGGCCAAAATGCAGTAACTGGGAATGTGGTGGAAAGTGTTACTGGAATTGTAAATGATCTAGTGAGTCGCGAGGACAGTAAATTCAACTTCGGAGTGAGTTATGAAGCTTCAGAACGCAATCCCAACTCCGATTTACAACGTTCAGACCGTTTTGGAATAACACTAAGCACACAAATAACAGATCGTGTCTTAATCAATGGTAAACTGGGGGTTCCTGTAGGTTCTACGAGTTCTAGCGAACGCGCGGTCATAGGAAATGTAGAGATTGAATTTCTTATCAATGAAGATGGTACGTTGCGATTAAAATTATTTAATCGAGAAAACACGCTTCAACAATTAGGACAACAAGAAGATTACACCCAAGGTCTCGGATTGCAATACCGCATAGACTTTAATAGTCTTAAAGAACTTTATGAGCGTATTTTCAAAAAGGAAATGGTTAAACAAAGAGACATTAAAGCAAGTGAAGAAGTGGACAGTGCACCTGTTGAGTTTTAACCAAAGATACATGCTACTCAGAGAGCAAAATCTAAGCGATTTTTATCTCAATACCAATTTTTCTATCATTTCACGACCTAGATGTTCATTTAAGTTTTTAATTATTTTTGCTCGACCGTATAGCAATTCTTGTCTTAATACAGAAGAGGAAAGACCTATAAACAAAGTGCCTGCTGTGAACTTTATTTGAGAAGTATAATTGGCAACACCACTTCCCATCACCGTTTTCCAAGCACCTTCTACATCTACCTTCTCAAAACCTTTTTGTAGCTTGTCTTGAGCTTTAAAATCATTCAACACATCGCTCATGCGTACAAAATCTTCTTTTTTATTATTCCTCATTAGGTGTGTATGCTTTGTAAGTGTAACGTGTTCCGTTCTCGTGAAGAAGAACTAGTTTATCTTTAGTTGCTTTTTTTACTGTTTGTGTGTAAGCCCCATCTCCTTCTTGAAAGGTAAGGCTTAAATCGCCATCTTTCTCCTGCCATTGAAAATAAATGGGATTTCCATAGCTTACAAAGCTACCATCATAAGTTGGGCTTACTCTGTTTTTAACACCCTTAAATCCATCGATCTCAAAGTGATCCATATGATTAGAAAAAGGAAACTCACGTTCCGTCCCATCAGCTAAAATCACTTCATCTATATTCCAATAGCCTTCTAAGGCTTTTATTTTTTCTTCATTACTGGTACAAGAAATCATGACGACGGCTAGTAATAGGTATATTAAATTTTTCATCTTATTTATTTTGATATGGATGATATAATGAATTTTAAGGTTTCGTTTGCTTTACGGTAATCTTGTTTATCAAATTGCCTGGTAGTGTAAGGCACTGTATCTAATGCTTTCTCTTGAATTGAAAGCTTTCTTAAATCATTGAAATATAATTTTCTTTCTGAAACTGCTAACTCAGAAAAATCTCTAAAATCAATATGAGACTCCAGCAGCATATATTGTTGTCGATTTGTACTTCCTTTACTAATAGTTCCAGAAAGGCCTAACCTTCTAAAGAACAAAACCGAATCTTCTTCTACTGTATATTCATCTTGAAATTTCGATTCCCCTTCAAGATCAAATAGTAAGCTATATTTTTTAAATCTAAATTCCAGATTTTCATAAAGCTCCAATCTAATAGTTCCTTCGTCAATAGAATCTCCAGATAAATCCCAAGTTTCCATGAGTTCTAGATTTTTCTCAAAATCCCTTAAATCCTCTGACAAATAATCATACGACTCCTTTTTATCACAACTTGTAAAAAAAATCACCCCTACTACTAAAAGAACCAATCTTCTCATAACCTAAAAATCTTATAAGATTGCTGGGTTTGTTTGATCACGGCCTCGGTTCTTTCAGGATGCGTGTCGCTTATAAACAACTGACCAAATTGATCATCATTCACCATATCAATAATCTGAGCAACTCTAGAGGCATCTAATTTATCAAAAATATCATCGAGAAGCAAGATAGGAACCGTACCACTTTCTTGTTTGATAAATTCAAACTGCGCTAATTTTAAAGCGGTTAAAAAGCTCTTTTGTTGTCCTTGACTACCGAATTTTTTTACCGCATGATCATCCAGTAAAAAAAACAAATCATCTTTATGCGTTCCTACGCTGGTATATTGGAGCTGCATATCTTTTTGCTGTGCGTCTTTTAAAACTTGAGCAGGATCTGTATGGTTAAAATCAGCTTTATAGTAAATATCTACTACCTCTTCTGAACGAGAAATTTGCTTGTAATACTTTCTAAAAATAGGAGTGAATGATTCTAAAAAAGCAGTTCGAGTGGCGTGGATATAACTTCCTAAATCAACTAATTGCTCGTCATAAACTGATAGAGCAGTACTGTCAAAAGTACGGTTGATATAAAAGTATTTAAGCAAAGCATTGCGTTGTTGAAGCAGCTTATTGTAAATGATCAACTTATTCAAATACTTTGAATTACTTAAAGAAATCACACCGTCCAGAAATTTACGTCGGGTATCGCTTCCTTCAATGATCAAATCGCGATCTGCAGGAGAGATGATCACCAGCGGAATCAATCCTATGTGGTCACTGACCCTATCGTAGATTTTTCCATTGCGTTTCACGACACGTTTGATACCTTTTTTGGCACTAACGACTATTTTTTCTTCTTGTTTATTTTTCAAAAAGTTACCGTTCACCACAAAAAACTCTTCGTCATGCTTGATATTTTGTACCGTTATAGGATTGAAGTAGCTTTTTGCAAAAGCAAGGTGGTAAATCGCGTCCAAAACGTTGGTTTTTCCCACACCATTGTTTCCCACAAAGCAATTTATCTTCTCATCGAACTCAAAATCGGCAGAGGAGAAACTTTTATAGTTGATAAGACTTATGGAATTAAGTTGCATAAAATATTTTGTAACTATTTATGGATTAGGTGTTTGTAGACTATTTGCTTTCGCGAAAGCGGGATGATCACCAGCCGGATTACGCAGCTGCAAATTTAACCTAACAAAAGGTAGAGAATAAAGCTTTCACGTATTTTTATATACGGATAAAAATTATATTTTTGCCCGTTCAATTAAAGACTATTATGGCTACTTATAACAAAAGAGGATATAAACCGAAATCAAAACCAGAAAAGGATGATCAGGATGAACTTTTTAATGATTCTGATTCGACTACGGCTGAAGTATTTAGTACCCTTGACGAAGGTGCTAGTAAGACCGAAAAGTGGGTAGAGAAAAACCAAAAGGTTATTATCATAGTCGTCGCTCTTATCGCGATAGGTGCTATAGGTGCATGGGCGTACAATCAATTTGTAATGAAACCTAAGCAAATAGAAGCTTTTTCAGAGACTAGTGAAGCAAACAAGTATTATGATCTAGCGCTTAATTCTACTGGGAAAGAAAAGGACTCTCTTTATAACATTGCACTGGAAGGGGCAAATGGAAAATATGGTCTTGTTCAAATCGCTGAAGAATATAAAGGCACTGATGCAGGAAATCTCGCTACTTATCAGGCAGGAATGGCTTATCTCAATATTGGTGGTGATCAACTTCAAAAAGCAATTGATTATTTAAAAGCTTATGAAGGCGGAGATTCTGTTCTTAAATCTATAGCACAAGCAGGAATAGGTGATGCCCTAGTGCAAGCTGGACAGGCTGGCGATGCGATTTCCTTTTATATGGATGCTGCTAATACCAACCAGAATGAGTTTTCTACTCCTAAATACCTCCTTAAAGCTGCACAAGTAGCTATAACAACTGGAGATTACAGCACTGCAATTACTGCATTAGAGAGAATTGAAGAAAACTATCCAGAAGCAGCTGAAGCTAAAACAGCACAAGTTCTTTTAGGTCAAGCACAAGCAGCTTCTAACTAATATTTCATGGCAACCCTAGGAAAAGATTTATCGCATTACGACAAGGAAAGTCTTCCAGACGCCACAGAGATGCGTATAGGCATCGTTGTTTCTGAATGGAACGAAGACATCACTGAAAATCTTTTTAAAGGAGCCTATAAGACCTTATTGGACTGTGGTATCGATGCAGATCGCATCTTCCGTATGGATGTTCCTGGTTCTTTTGAGTTGATCTACGGATGCAAGAATATGCAGTATGCTTCTTATCCCGTAAAAAACGGTAAATTAAGGCAAGGCTTAGACGCTATTATTGCTATAGGTAATGTCATACGCGGCGAAACAGCTCACTTTGATTTTGTATGCCAAGGTGTTACCAGTGGTATCAAAGATTTGAACCTCAATAAATCTAGAGTTCCCGTCATCTTTTGTGTCTTAACAGACGATACTCATGCACAGTCTGTCGCTCGTAGCGGTGGTATTCATGGTAATAAAGGTAGTGAGGCAGCCGTAGCCGCGATTAAAATGGCTGCTATTAAGCAAGGGCTATAGGTCAGATTTTAGGTGTTAAATAAAAAATCGGCTCACAAATCTAGGTTTGTAAGCCGATTTTATTTTGAAAGTTTTTTTGAAAACCATAGAAACGATACCACTTTGCAGCTTAAGGATAATAAATCATTACTTCCAACAAACTTTGCCTTTTAAGATAATAACGGTCCATAGGAATGTTGTATTCCTCTCTATTGTCTGAGCAAAGAAATTAGATAAAAGAATTACCAAATCTTATTAAATAACCAAAGAGATCGATTTAAGAGATTCTACTGCCCGGCAGTATACTTTTAACGAGGAATCTTTTAATGCACTAAGGTGACAGCTATTTCTTTCTCAGGCCTATCAATTGATACACTCCTAAAACAATAAGTCCTGCAGCAAGAATCCATTGATAACTTTCCACCTCTTTTTCTTGAACAAATTTATCGTACAACTTCCAAGTACCTATGGCTATAAATGCAATAGAAAGCAATAAAGTATAATTGCGCTTATTGGAATTGGGTTCAGGCATCTTTTTGAGCAATTAGAGCATAAACCAGATACAATCCATATGCGACAATACCATAACCTAATACCAATTGCCAACTAGGCATCTCCTCTGCTAGTACATAATACCTGTATAACCTATAACTTCCAAAACCTATAAAAGCTGCTGCCATTAATCCGCCTAGAATCGGATTTCTTTTTCTTACTGCCATAACATTATTTTATAATGGTAAAGATAAATAAAAAGCGCTCCTTAGATTCATCTAGGAGCGCTTCAAATGATATGATATAATTACTTGCTTAGGCGTTGAAATACTTAGAATTCCAGATAGCTGTATTAAAATTCTTTCCTGCTGCAAAAGAATAATACAATACCATAGCAGCAATTGACTTAAACGTAAAAAAGAAAATCAATAAAAACTCCACTCCTGTTGGGTTCTTTGAAAAGATGCCATTAGGAATTAAATAGGCAGCTAATAGGCTCACCAGAACAGTAGAAAAAATTAGGTTTTCAAAACTCTTAAAATTCCATGCCCATATCTTTCTAAAGGCATTTAAATCATTTCCCCACTTGTGAATCAAATAAAAGTATCCATTCCCTATAGGAGCAAAAAGAAGCGGGTCATCGGCATTTTCTAGTTTGAACAATTTTGATGGCGCAACGATTTTAAAACCTCTCATTTCTAGGTCGTGGGCTTTTTCCATATCTTTAATTTTCATCAAAGCCTCGTAAGGAATCTCATTTTTAAAGTATTTGGTATCCAAAAATCTAAGACGATAAGTAACACAAATATCTCGTATTTGATCTATGTGATAAATGCGATCTGTTTCTAAAAGATCAATATTAAAATGATTGCGAGGAGTCGGCTTCTGCGGGCTTTTCATACGCGCCATGATATCATCTTCCTTGCGATCTTCTTCTTTTAGAATAGCCGTTACCTGATCAAGAATATCGTTGCCTTTAAAAGCTTTTGCTTTAGACTTCCTGAGTTTATCTTCAATATTGGTGCGTTTCAACATAATTAGTTCGTGGTTAAACTTTTAATAATCTAAGGAATAGTACTAAAATAATAACTCCTACACTCTATATGTCGTAAAGGAGTTTTAATTATTTCAAAAAGAAAATATTATTTTTATACGGCTTTCGCGAAAGCGGAATTGATGACCGTCTATATCAATACTTATTTGGACTTTCAGGGGTTTTCAAATACTGCTTTTTCATTTGATAATAACGTTCTAAAAACAAATGAGCATCATCCTTTAAAAAGAATCTGAAAGCTTTGGTTATAAACCAAAATATAAAAGAGATCAACAACAGTAAATAGTAGCTTCCATCGCATATCAGAATCAAACTACATAAAATGGAAACTAACAAACTTACACTCCAACCGTATCTCAAAGGAAGATTCCTAAAATCATTGCTAATTATGTAATAATCATCCTAAGAACTCTGTAAATAAATTTTAAACTTATTTGGATATTTATTCTTCTGTATAAAATAACCACTGTACAAAGTCACCTCTCCAGAATAATAGCGACTAGCTGCTAGAGCCTCGATAATTCTGGGAGAAGCGGCATCTCTTTTACTAAATGTTTTCTCCTTATAGGCTCCATCAAAAAAATTAATAATTTTTGATACAAGTATTCCAACCTCTTTTTACCTCAACACCGCACCAGCATGATCCTCTAGCTGCTGTTGGATTTTATTCATAGTCTTATCAATTTGCTTATCAGTAAGTGTTTTGTTGGTGTCTTGAAGTGTAAAATTCAAGGCATAAGACTTTTTGCCTTCAGGCAATTTACTTCCCTCATACACGTCAAATAACTGCACTGATTTCAATAGCTTCTTTTCAGAATTAAGTGCTATTTCTCTCAGTTCTTTAAAGCTTACTGCATGATCCACAAGAAGTGCAAAATCCCTACTTACTTCAGGAAATTTAGGAATCTGGGTTACTGGAGTATGTTTCTTAGAAACCAATTTTAAAATCTCTCCCCAATAAATATTAGCAAAATGTACCGTTACTTCTACCCCAAAATGTTTAGCTACCTTCTTTTTTACCACTCCTAAATCAGCAATTTTTGCACCACTACTCAGTGCTATTCCTTCACTTAGAAATTCTAATTTAGTGGGTTTTTCATTTACCGTGTTGATCCCTAGTCGTTTTAAAACAGAAATCACAGCTCCTTTTAAATAAAAGAAATCGGCTGGTTGAGAAGTGCTATTCCAACTTTGATCGCCAGTATTTCCAGCGGTGATAATGCTCAGGTGTTTGTTTTCTGTAAACTGACGTTCTTGATATTGATGATAAGAGCTACCGAATTCAAACAATCTTAAATTCTCTTGCTTCCTATTTAAATTATGTGCTACAGCTTCAAGACCACCATAAATCAAGCTCTGTCGCATCACAGCAAGATCACTACTCAATGGATTCAACATACGCACTTCGTTTTTAGATGAGATATGATCTGTCAAGGTATGATTCTTTTCAGATGTCAAACTATTGGCCATCATCTCTACAAAACCTTGTCCTACCAGTTGTTGGGCAACTATGTTTTGTATTCTATTATTTTCAAATCTAGACGAGGTTGCAATGGTAGCATTCAGTTTAGAAGAACCTTCTATACGATCGTATCCATAAACCCTTAGAATCTCTTCGATCACATCTGCAGGACGAGTCACATCATTTCTATAAGCTGGAATAGTAAGCCCTAAACCAGACTCGGTAACATTGTTCACATTGATATCCAGCGTTCTTAAAATACTCTTGATTTCCTCACGAGGAATTTCTTGTCCTATCAACGAGTCTACTTTTGCAAAAGGAAGAAATACTTGTTGGTCTTCAATTTTTTGAGAATACACATCGGTAATATCACTGGAGATTTCTCCACCAGCAGTTTCTTGAATAAGCAAGGCTGCCCTTTTCAAAGCATACTCCGTAATATTAGGGTCAATACCTCGCTCAAATCTAAAAGAAGCATCGGTATTAAAGTTATGTCTTTTGGCAGTTTTACGCACACTCACCGGATTAAAATAAGCACTTTCTAAAAATATAGAAGTTGTTCCTTCCGTTACGCCGCTATTTTCACCACCGTAAACTCCAGCAATACACAAAGGTTTCTCTGTATCACAAATCATTAAATCCTCTTCGTGTAACAAGTGCTCTATGCCATCCAGCGTTGTAAAAGGAGTATCTTTTGCCAGTGTTTTAACAATGATTTTGTTGCCAGTTATTTTATTTAGGTCAAAAGCATGTAAAGGCTGCCCCAACTCGTGCATCACGTAATTGGTAACATCAATCACATTATTTTTAGGAACCAGACCTATAGCTTTTAATCTATTTTTAATCCACTCAGGCGATTCTTTTATTTTAATTCCAGTAAGCGTTACTCCACAATAACGTGGTGCCAACTCTATATTTTCTACTTCTATATCTACTCTTCCAGAACGGTTATCTATGTAAAAACTACTTACTGATGGAGTAATAAATTCTATTGCATCTGCCTTTACTGCAAGACCAGCTCTTAAATCACGAGCAACACCCATATGTGACATCGCATCAGAGCGGTTAGGTGTTAAACCTATTTCAATCACGTGATCATTTTCTATCGAGAATATGTCTTTAAGCAAGGTGCCTACCTCTAGGTTTTCATCCAGCACCATGATTCCCGCATGAGAAGCTCCCAAGCCTAATTCGTCTTCAGCACAGATCATTCCGTGGCTTTCTTCACCTCGTATTTTCCCTTTTTTAATCTTCCAAGCTTCGCCTTTATCGTCATAAAGAGTTGTTCCTATGGTTGCCACAGGTACCTTTTGACCAACAGCGACATTAGGGGCTCCACAAACAATTTGCAGCGTCTCTGTCCCTATGTTTACTCTGGTAACTTTAAGCTTATCGGCATTAGTATGTTGTTCACAGGATTCTACATGACCTACCACGATGCCTTCTAGACCGCCTTTGACACTTTCAAATTTTTCCACGCCTTCCACTTCTAACCCTAAAGAGGTCAGTAATGCAGTATGTTCTTCCAGCGCTTCTGGGACGTTGATAAATTGCTTGATCCAGTTATAGGAAACTTTCATAAAATCATTGCTTTTTAAGGTCGGTAAAGATACTATTATGTACGCTTTCGCGAAAGCGGAACTTTAACAAACCTCTCTTTTAAGTTTACAGCCTCAAAAGGCCAGTTTATAGTAATTAGTAGCCGACTCGCTCAGAGCGATCTCAATGGCTGCTTGATACCTCATTTTTTTTCAAACCCTAATGTATGCAGGACAATGGCATCAAAAGTAGAGCGCAGCGATGCAAATTAATTTTCCCCTTTGGGGAAATGGCCGCGAGGACAATGG
>Ga0307933_1000185_pt1 | contig 60082 bp, 54 predicted proteins | sample OrgLakmetageno88_FD_201811 | JGI IMG/M metagenome (GOLD analysis project Ga0307933, IMG submission 201811) | Saline water microbial communities from Organic Lake, Antarctica - #88 | ecosystem: Environmental > Aquatic > Non-marine Saline and Alkaline > Saline | place: Antarctica: Organic Lake...
AAAGTATGTTTTATGAATCATCGGTTTTAGGCAACAGGTTCTCGAATATTGGTGGACGCTTTTGTTGTCCAGCGCTCATGGCCTCCATTACGTCTGGCATTTGTAGCATACCGCTTTGCCAAGTCGCTATGTAATTTAAGCTATCTGCAACATCATGGTCTCTGGTGTAGTTGATCATCTCCTTGCAACCAGCCACGGCCATTGGTGAGTGTCCTGCAATCGTTTTTGCAATTTTCATTACTGCGGTCAACATTGTTTCTTGGTCAGCATAAACATGATTTACCAAGCCACTAGACTGTGCTTCTTGGCTCATCATATTTCTACCAGTATATGCAAGCTCTCTGACTAAACCTTGTGCAATAAGGTGGGGAAGACGCTGTAATGTGCCCACATCGGCGGTCATTCCAATTTCAGTTTCTTTGATACAAAAAAACGCATCTTGGGTACAGTAACGACTGTCACAAGCGCTTATCATATCGACTGCGCCTCCAATAACACCACCTTGAACAGCAACCAAAACAGGCATTCTAACTTGTTCTAGCGCATTAAATGCGTCTTGTAACTTCAATACGTGGCGCCTAAACGCTTCTGCTCGTCTGGCGGGTTCACCATTAAAGCTAGCGCTCATATTTTGAAAAACAGATAAATCCATGCCCGCACTAAAGTGTTTACCCTGAGAGGAAATCACAATCACGCGGGCCAATGCATGTTCATCTATATATTTAACTGCTTCTGGAAGCTCAGTCCAAAAAGCAGTAATCATGCTATTCATTTCCTGTGGTCGGCATAGCTGTATATGCGCAATTTCATCGGCGATACTTATTGCGATTGTGCTGTAGTTTTCTAGGTTTGATGTAGGCATTTGTTTCTCTATTGTGACTGAATAGTTATCATTGAATAATGTAAACTATAACCGATGTGAGAGATTATTATATTTTGTTTACATATAATGTGGAATAAACTTTACTTAGTGCATGACACAAAACAGTAAGTTGTCAGCTGTCCGAGTATGTGTTTACGGATTGTAGCAGCATCAATTTTTTGATTGTTTGAGGTAAACGGATAATGAAACAGGGATTTATATGAAAAAACTGCCACCGATGTGCTTTATTCTGCTACTGCTTTTAGATTTTTCTAATGCCAACGCTAATGACAATATAAACGTAAATGTTAACAGACAGAATACTAAAGTAGACATAACAAGTGCGCAGCCGATCCCATCTGAAGGTCGACTTTACCTGATTTTCTCTCCCTCTGCAGAGCAAGAACCTCGATTTTATAGTGCTTGGCCCACTAGTAATGTCGACGCTCTTTTTGCAAAAGATATAGGTGGATTTAAAGTCAATAAAACACACAGCTTTACTGATACTTTTATCGGTTTTCCACATAAAAAAATGGCTCAAATACCTAGCAAAAAATGGTATGTGCAGGCAATTTACGATACTGAGTTTTTAGACTCTAGAATAAATTCACCTTTAAATTTTTATTCGAATATCGTTGAATTGGATCTCGATGGCAACAGCGACATTTCGCTAACATTGAATTTAGAAAAGCAGATTGCAAAAGAGTCATTACCTCAAGAAGAGCAATTTCTTAAGTTTGATAAAGTACCAAGCCAACTGCTATCTGACTTTTGGCAAAATCAGATGTTTTTGAGAGTTGGCGTTATTTTACCAAAAACCTATTATGACAATCCATCGCATAAGTTTCCTGTGGTCTTTGATATTGGTGGTTATCACGCTCGATATACGCGGGCGAAAAATTTATATGAGAACGACGCTTTTAAAGCGTTCTGGTTTAGCGATGATGCACCACAAATGGTCATGATTTTTTTAGATGGAGAGGCTCCATTGGGCGATAGCTACCAAATAGACTCACAAAATAATGGCCCTTATGGTGAGGCAAATATAGTGGAGTTGATACCCTACCTAACTCAAAAATACAAGCTAGTTGATGACGCTAACTCACGTTTTACGACAGGGTGTTCAACCGGTGGTTGGGTGAGTTTAGCCTTACAGCTATTTTACCCTGAGCAGTTCAATGGAGCGTGGTCATTCAGTGCGGATGGCGTTGATTTTAGGTATTTCCAGCTCGTGGATATTTATAGCGACAATAACGCATTTATAAATGAACACGGAAATGAGCGGCCTTCTTATAGAGCGATAGACGGTGAAATTATTTTTAATATTCAACGCGAAATAATGATGGAGAACGCCATTGGTCGAGAAGATTCTTTTGCATTTAGCGGTGGCCAGTGGGGTGGGTGGAATGCTGTTTTTGGACCCAAGAAAGAAAATGGGCAACCCTCGTTAATATGGGACCCTGTTACTGGTGAGATTGATAAGGAGGTTGCAAAAGCTTGGGAGAAGTATGATCTGCGGTTGTACACGCAGAGCAACTGGACGACTTTGGGGCCAAAATTAGCAGGTAAATTACATATTTGGATGGGGGATATGGATAACTTCTATTTGAATAACGCAATGAACCTGTACCAAAATATGCTCGAAAAGCAAGAGGAGCCGATGTCTGATGGGATTTTTACTTGGGAGAGAGGCGTTGGCCACTGTGACTATAAAAAGTGCCTATGTTGAGGAAAACGCTGCTACAAATGCAACAAAGACTCAGTAAAAGCAGAAATTAAAAATAAAAAGGCGACAATACAAAATGAGCAACAGTGATCAACAATTCGATTTTATTTTATACGGCGCAACTTCTTTCGTCGGTCAAATTATGGCGGAGTATCTAGCTGGCTACACAAGCGAAGAATATACTTGGGCAATGGCGGGTAGAAGCGAGAGCAAACTGCAAGAATTGAAACAACGTCTAAATTTAAATGAAGTACCCTATTTTGTTGCTGATGCGACTGATGAAAGTGCTTTAAAAGCGCTATGTGAAAAAACTAAAGCGGTCGTAAGTACAGTTGGGCCCTATGCGCTTTTTGGTGAAACACTGGTCAAAGTGTGTGCTCAATCAGGCACAGATTATTGTGATTTAACGGGTGAACCGCAGTGGATAAAGCAAATGCTAGGCAAGTATGAAGCCGATGCAAAAAGTTCTGGCGCACGCATTGTAAATTGTACTGGTTTTGATTCGATTCCGTCCGACTTAGGTGTCTATAAGTTACAACAAGCGGTTATTGAACAAACGTCAGCACCTGCAAAATACATCAAAATGCGAGTAAGAAAAGTCAAAGGAGCAGCATCGGGCGGCACGATTGCCAGTATGTTAAACGTATTCAAAGAAGTAAAAGAAAATCCCCAATTGCGCAAAGTGTTGATAAACCCTTATGTTCTTTGCCCACATGGACACCCGTTTAAACAGCGTCAAAAGAATCATAAAGGTGCTAAACGTGACAATTCATTAGGTGTTTGGACGATGCCTTTTGTTATGGCATCAATTAACGAACGCATTGTTCATCGTTCAAATGCTTTATTAGGAAATCAGTATGGTGAAAATTTTCTTTACGATGAAGCTATGACGGCTAAAAGCGGCTTGCAAGCGTGGACGTTTACCTTGGGTTTAGGCGCTTTCATGCTAGCAGCAAGTTTATCGCCATTAAGAAAGCTATTAGCCAATTACGTTTTAGCCAAACCAGGTGAAGGCCCTACTCCTGAACAACAATTGGACGGCATGTTTGATATGCGTTTTTATGCTGATATACCCAATGGTAACAAATTAGTGGTGAAAGTAGAGGGTGATCGTGACCCTGGTTATGGTTCCACAGCAAAAATGTTGGCGCAGGCTGTGCTCTGTTTATCAAAAGATATTCCAGATTTAAACGGTGGCTTTTGGACCCCCGCTTCGGCGTTAAATGCACCTCTAATTGATCGCTTAGCTAAACATGCGGGTGTTACTATTGAGGTGATGTAGCTAACATGAAAGACAATAAAAACAATGTGCATTTAATTGAATAGGATAGCTTTACTATGAAGTTTAAACAGTTTTTAAGTGCTACGGTGATATTCTCTGCAATGACTCTGTCTGCGCTAGCATCAGACATGCTTGATGGCAATAAAATGAGCAATGTCCTCAGGTTATCTGCGCCGGTGGCAACAGATGCTGATTCTGAAATTTTTGGCATGGTGCTTAATAAGTCCCTTAAAAAAGTAACATTGAACGAATTAGCGGCAAATGCTGCGTTGTATGTCGGTAACGCTTTTCAGGTCGATGCTGAAGTGGCTAAGGTTTGTCAGAAAAAAGGTTGTTTCTTTATTGCTCAACAGGGTGATGACGTTATGCGTGTTGCTTTTCGAGACTACGGCTTTTTTGTGCCTACAGACACCGCCGGAAAAACGGTGACCCTAGCAGGCCAATTGATCAAAAAGGAACTGACTGCAGAGCAAGTGGCGCACTTCAATCAAGACATGCAGGGTGGCTCTGATGCAGTGAGAGAAGGCGTTGTTTATGAAATTCTTGCTGATAGTGTCAAAATCCCTAAAGCATAAAAATACGCGCTAAGAAGACAGCTTCTCAATGGCTTCTACTAAATAGTCGCGAGAGCAGCCAAAGTTGAGCCTGAAAAAGTCTTTTTCACCGAAGTCTCTTCCGGGCGAAGGGCCTATGCCCTTTTCCTCACACCATTTTTGGGTGTCAGATACTTGTAGGTCACTCGCGTCCACCCAAAGTAAAAACGTGGCTGCCGGTGAGATGGCTCTTAAACCGGGTATTTTGTTTATTTCAGCAACCAAGTAATCGCGGTTAGCTTTTAAGTAATCGAGTTCGCCTTGATGCCAATCGTCACAATGTCTAAAAGCGGCATTTGTTGCGGTTAAGCCTGTGACTGTTACCCAAGGTACAATGCCTCGAGTCGATTTATTAAACGTAGCTCGTAATGTCGTATTTGGAATAATCGCGAAAGAAGTACCTAACCCAGCTACGTTGAAGGTTTTACTGGCAGCCATCAGCGTAACTGAGTGCTCGGTTAATTCTTTATGTGCACCGGCAGGTATATGCTTAACATCGTCTAATATTAAATCGCAGTGGATTTCGTCAGAACACAGTAAGACCTGGTGTTTTCGACAAATGCTAGCCACTCTGTCAATCTCTTCTTGAGTTAGAACGGAACCGGCGGGGTTCATGGGATTACACATTATAAAGAGAGTTGCTTTGGGGTCCGCGGCGGCTGTTTCTAAGGCACTGAAATCCAAAGTCCAGCGGCCTTCTATTTCAATTGTCGGTACGCAAGTTCGATCAAGTCCATTGATCCTAGGCGCGGCTAGTATAGGCGGATAATTAGGCGTTTGCACGATCACAGTATCACCGGCATTACAGTAGGCTTTTATTGCGACGTTGAATGCCGGCACGACACCCGGGGTCCATATTATCCAGCTAGGATCGACCTTCCAGTTATATTGTTTTGCGCACCAACTAACAATAGCATTAATTGCGTCAGTATCATGTGCTGGTAGCGTGTAACCAAGCAAACCATCTTCAATACGTTGGTGTAATGCGTCTAGAATAGGTTCAGCGCAGCGAAACTCAGTATCGGCAATCCACATAGGCAATATATCGGTGCCTTTGTACTTTTCCCACTTATAGGCTTTTGATGCTTTACGGTCTGGTTTGTTACTAAAATTCATTGCGGGTCCTTTGATTATTGATGCGTTGGCAGCACTGCGTTGTTGATAGAACAAGAGGCGTATACAAACAAAAAATGTTTATAGACAAAAACGGTTCATAGGCGACATCGCCACTGAGTTTAAAGCACAAACTTTAATTACTAAAGAACTTGTAGGAATATTTCGTAAGGTTGATCAAAGGATCAGTGCCTCAGGTCAACTAATCGCAGAAGTCTATTACCCTTTTAAAGTGACAAACGATATTATGCATTTTGTTGCTCAACTGCCTCAAGTTCAGTTTGCAAACGGTTACTTTCATCGGCTCTCGGTTTCGAGAATGGCGCAATAAGCTTATATAGCACCGGGGTTAAAAAAAGAGTAAATACAACGGCAATACCTAAACCACCAAACACCACCCAACCAATAGAGTTTCTTGCTTCAGAGCCCGCTCCCGTTGACAGTATCAAAGGCAAACCACCCAATATAGTCGACATTAAGGTCATCATAATTGGGCGTAACCTAACCGAAGCCGCCTGCACTATCGCATCATTAACGGCCATCCCTCGATCGCGCAACTGGTCAGCGAATTCAACAAGTAATATTGAGTTTTTAGCAATTAAGCCTATCAGCATCACTAGCCCGATCTGAGAATAAATATTAATTGAATTTCCGGTTAAATAGAGTGCATAAATTGCGGCTGCAATACCAAAAGGGACTGTTAGCATCACCACAATTGCGCTATTAATACTCTCAAATTGAGCCGCCAATACTAGTAATACAATAATGAACGCAAATAAGTATGTCATACCAATCTGGTTCGAGGTTTCTTCAAAGGTAAGTGCTTCGCCCAAAAATACTAACCCGATGCCGTCGGCTAGCTTCTCATTAGCGATATCACGTATTTGCTTAACAGCGTCGGCCATCGTTATACTATCCGGTAGTTCTAATTCAATTTCAATGGCCCTGCGTTGAGCGTGGCGCTCTAATTCGGCGGCAACGCCCTCTTCACTAATATACGCAAGGCTAGATAATGGAACTAAAATACCACTATTAGATTTAACAAAGAGATTGGTTAAATCCGACGGATTGGCTGTGTTTCTATTCGACGACTGCAATATTAATGGGATCGCTTGGTCACCAATATTGAGGTCGGTTATGTCATCGCCACTGATAGCCGCTCTTAATGTAGTTGAGATATCACTGAAAGAGACGCCCAGTTCTTCGGCCCGGCGTCTATCAATATTCACTCTTAATTGTGGTTGCGTTGGCTGGTAGCCAATATCAGGTCTGCCAAGCTCGGGCAGCCTTTCTTCAATAAGTTTGCCGAAGGCCAGTGCCGAACCATAAATACGCGCGTAGGTATCGCCTGTAAGCGCCATTTCCAAACCGCCGCCTTGGCCGCGAAGATTCAAACTATTACTACCAAACGCACGCGCTGGCGCGCCAGGGATCCCGCCAAGCTTAGGTCGCATTTCATTTATAATCTCTTGCTGTGACTTTTCTCTATTGTCCCAATGTGTCAGCGGTACAGTAATAAAAACAATATTGGGATCCCATCTACCAACAACGGTATAAATCGAACCGACATCAGCATCCTCGACATAAGGCAGTAGAATTTGTTCCATTTTTTCGGCTTGCCGGTTCATATAATTTAAGCCAGCACCATCGGGACCTCGCGCAAATACGCGTATTACTCCTCTATCTTCGGACGGTAAAAGTTGGTTTTCAATTTGTTCATACAACAATGCGGCACCACCAGCCGATAAAACCGAAACCAGCACCGTTAGCCATGAAAAACGCAGGGTCTGATTCAGTACAGCCATGTACCCACTTAACATAAGGGTGCCAAAGGCGCCTAGAGTACGCTCGAAAACGCGATTTTTTTTGGTTTTGATGGGTAACTTAGCGGTTAATGCCGGTACTAAACTCAATGCAACGAAAGAAGAAATTATAACTGCGCCAGCAAGTACACCGCCAAACTCTCTAAACAATCTGCCGGCGGTAGATGGTAAAAAAGCGATAGGAATAAAAACAGCAGCAAGTACCGCAGTGGTGGCAACCACCGCAAAGAAAACTTCTCTGGTACCTATAACTGCAGCGGCTCTTGAACCCATGCCTTGAGCTCGACGACGTTGGATATTTTCGGATACCACAATAGCATCATCGACGATAAGTCCGGTTCCAAGCACCAATGCTAGTAGGGTTAAAATATTAAGAGAGAAGCCAAGAATCCACATAATGACCAATGCGCCAACCAATGAGACTGGTATCGACAAAGCAGGGACCAAGGTCGCTCTAAAGTTACCTAAAAATAGCCACAATGTGCCAATAACCAGCAATATAGTCAAACCCAGCGACACCACAACTTCATCTACCGAACTACGAATAAATTCTGCATCATCGGATGTAACCACAATATGCATGTCAGCAAAGCGCGTATCGAAGGTTTTAACCATCGTTAGTACTTCATCGGAAATTTCTATGGTATTTGAACGCGCCTGTCGGATAATGCCGAGTCCTACAACAGGTTTGCCATCCAGTCTGACTATACTATTGGCGTCTGCGGGGCCGAAATAAACGCTCGCAACGTCACCTACTCGAGTGTCTCCGGAGATTAAAATTTGCTCAATATCTTGTGTAGACACTGAGGTTGCATCTGCTCTCACAATCAGTTCTTGGTCTTGCGATTTAACACTACCAGCAGGCACATCAAACGGGGCTAAGCGCAAGGCTGCAGAGACGTCGGTCATCGATAAATTGAAGCTTGATAAGCGCAGTGGGTCGACAGACACTCGGATGACTCGCTGTCGCTGACCGTCTAGCGATACATCGGCAACGCCGGGAATGCTCAGGAATAACGGTGCTAAGTCAACTTCAACGCGCTCGGTTAAGGTTTCCATATCCAATGAGTCGCTGCTTATTGCTAAGCTCACGACTGCCTGAGCGTCATTGTCTGCTTTTATAATTGATAACTGCTCAACTTCTGCAGGTAATCTGCGTTGCACGCGACTAACCGACTCACGGACTTCATTGGCGGCATCTTCAAGGTTAGTGCCCGGACGAAACTCAACACGGATCCGTGAAGAGCCCTCTTCACTGGAGGCGTTGATAGAATCAACTCCACTGACTCTGGCAACGGCACCTTCTAAACGGCTAGTTACTTCGCTATCAACGGTCTCAGGAGAACCGCCAGGATAACTAGCTGAGACGGTGACAATTGGGCGATCCACATCAGGCAATTCTCTTATTTCTAGGTCGTTAATGGCGGCAAAACCTGCTAAAATAACGAGTAAGTTTAGCACCATCACTAGCACAGGACGGCGTATGGAGAGTGAAGGTAAATCGTTTATTTGACTGGCATTATTTTTGCTCATGAGATACCTTCAGGCCTATTAATTGCCTCAAGACTTTGCCCCTGTCGCAGCTGCTGCACACCTTCAACAACTAACATTGCCTCGGCGTTAAATTCTCCGATGACCAAAATTGTCCCGCGCAAACGTTCTTGTATTTGTACATCAACTCTATTGGCTTTACCGTCAAACATTTGCCAAACGTAAGCGCCAGTTGCACCCCACAATAGCGCTGTCTCTGGAATAGCTGCATATTTTTGACCCTTAACCGACAACTTCACTCTAAAACTCATACCGGGTCGATATTTATCTTCGCTGTTATCTAGCTTTGCTCTCACTCGGATAGTTCGATCTTGTTCATTAATTCGCGTATCTATTTGCGCAATGCTGGCACTAATATTAATTTCGCGATTTTGCCAAGGCGTTAACGTTACTTCTGGCTTATTATTTAACACCGCCAAGGAAACCTCTGGTGCAGAAAAGTTAATAAAAAGGGTCTTTCTATCATCCAGCGTGGTGATCATAGTTTGTTGATTAATACGATCACCGACCTCCACATCCGTGAAACCAACAATGCCATTAAAAGGAGCTTTGACAATCCGCTCTCTGAGCGCAACTTCAGCCTCTTTTACTGCAATTCCGGCAAATGCAAGCTGGGTGCTGGCAATATCCACTTGGCTTTGTGATGCGGCACCTTTTTTACGACTTTCGACTAAACGATTATATTCTCGGCTCGCGTCTTTTAATTGTATTTTGCCGCGTTCCAAGGCAACTGATTCACGTTCGTTGTATAGCTTTAATAGCACTTGGTCTTTTTCAACGTGTTGACCGGGGATAAAGTTGACTGAAATCACTCGTTCACTTACGGCCGGAAACAAAATGATGGATTTTACCGCTTCGGCTGTGCCAACAGCTTCGAGGTTCGACTCCTGTGCTTGATATGCTAATGGTTCGACCAAAACCTGTGTTTTTCTTTCACCTAGCTCACCCCAAGACTGCGCATGGACAGCACTGGTAAATATTAATCCAAATATAAAAATAGGTAGCAAGCTGCGGTGAGTTAACATAAACACAGGGTCTCATTTTATTAGTGCTGTATCAGACATACGACTACGCAATAAGTGCATTTGAAGATCAGGTTTTTAGCTTGTCTAGTATGCGTTTTAAGAAAAAGCACCTTGAAAACCACAACGATATTGATTTATGTTGTCAATTGCCTCACAAATTTACATTATGTCTTGTTTTAATATTCAATTTGCGCTTGAATATTAACTAACATTATTTTTGTTGGCGCTATGATCGCAGCAATGCAGCAATCATTATGAGATTTTAAAAGCGCTGCAAGCAAAAGGTAACCAGTTAACGTAAGCATGTCATTTAAAACTGCAAATCACTACATTCTGAGTATGCTGCTTCTGCTAGCCCTGATATTTAATCAAGGCCTTGGCATGTTGAGTAGTGCCAAGGCGATGTCCGAAATGCAGAGTTTTGCAGATGAAGATACCCTGGCGATTTGCACAGGCATGAGCGTAAAGTGGATATCGGCATCTATATTCTATCATTCAGGTGAGTTTGTAGAGGTCGATGCTCCAAACGAAACTCCCGATAACTTGCATGAAGTATCATGTATTTTTGCGCAAATCAACGACTCACCAAAAGACCACCAATTTGGTACACTCCAAACCCCAACAAATGACTGCGTCGCTTTTATAGTTAACAACGCAAAACGTTTATTTGTTGCAACAGATTACGTCAATAATTTTCTGGCTAGAGGACCTCCTGCTTTTCTATAAACCAAGTTGATACTTAAAACTAATCCGCAATATATGGATTATCTTCTGTCATTTATAGGAAACTGATACATGATTTCACTTTATAACTTTAGCCCTCTACGCTCAGATAATACGGGCAATAAAAACAACAAAAAAACCATTCAATTGAAAGTAAAAAGTAAGCCGATAGAATATAAGAAAGGGGTATGTTCACTAATTTATTTGGCGGTAATACTTGCTTTCACCGCGCCAAATAACGCACTTTCCGAGTCTGTGTCAGCGCTTGAAAATAATACACGACAATCAATGTCGAGAGTAAAAGATGGTCAACAAGCGCCACTTCATAATGAGGGTAGGGAAGTCAAAGAAATTGAAAGAATTGAAATCATTGGTCAAATAAATACGGGATTAATGGAATCTCAAATTGCATTGGCCGATACCAGTTCACCTGATCTGCGATCGCAATTGTCACAACTTCCTGGTGTCACTGTAAACGGCAATGGCCTGGTCAGTGGGATTGTCCAGTATAGAGGCTTATTCGGTGATCGGCTCAAGGTCAAAATTGACGGTATTGAGATTGCAGGTGCAGGACCAAATGCAATGGATAGTCCGCTATCCCATGCCCTTGGTAATCGCCATGAAATTGTTTTGTATCAAGGTATAGCTCCGGTGTCTGTTGGTTATGAAACGCTTGCTGGCGCGATTGAAATAAAGGATGTAAAACCCTCACTTGGTGACTCGAAAGCGTTTGCTGCTTCAACTACGTTGTCGGCAAGTTGGTTTACGAATAACGATGCTAAAATGGTAGGTGTTAACACTGTTCTCGCCAATAACGAGAACTATGCTTCATTTCAGGGCCAATATCAGGATGCACAAAATTATGAAAGTGGTGCTGGATTAATTGTTCCATCGACTTTTTATGAACGTAGTGGCCTAAAATTTAAAGTTGGAAGACAGACCGACGAGTACCAGTTAGATCTACTAGTTGGTACTCGTAATACCAATGAGTCGGGAACGCCGGCGCTTGCTATGGACATATCGTTTGTAGACGCACTTTGGTACAAGCTTAGTTTTGAACGAAATCTTAGCAACGATTGGAAAACTAAAGTGCAGGTATTTGGTAATCAAAACCAACACATTATGAACAATTTTAAGCTTCGCACAGCGCCAGCTATTGCTGCATATAGACAAAATACAGTGGATAGCGATGCCGTTGGGGTAGACCTTGATGTTATTCAAAATTCGGCGAAAAGAAGTTGGCAATTTGGAGCTAATTATTATTCACAAGCTAACAACTCTCGAATAACTAACCCGAGCAATACGTCTTTCTTTATTCAGAATTTTAATAATATTCAGCGCGAAGTAGGAAGTGTATACGTGCAATATAATATTGCAGCTAATTCAGATGATGCTGCCAATATCTATAGCCACCATGTGCATTGGCAACTTGGTGGCAGATTCAGTAATATTGATTACACCACTGATGAAGTCGACTCCAATATGGTTTTGCTTAACCCAAATATTGCCGTATTGGCAAATAATTTTAATACTGCACAGGGAATATTGGACTTTGATTTGATCGATTTAGTCGTTAAAGCCGAAGCAAACATTAACGATAGTTTACGCGCAACGCTATCATTTGGCCAAAAAGAAAGAGCACCGAGTTATACCGAACTTTATACGTGGTTTCCACTTGGTGTATCAGCTGGCTTAGCCGATGGAAGAAACTACCTAGGTAATTTAGCGCTTAAAAAGGAAACTGCTGGACAGATTGATATAGGTTTGCAATTACAGCATGACGGTTTGACTATTATGGGGAATGTTTTTTATCATAGTATTGATAATTATATTATCGGTTTACCCTCGAGCAATATGTCAGCCAACATGATAACCACTATGATGGGAGCACAACAGCCTTTACAGTGGGATAACCGCAAAGCGAAATTACATGGAGCTGACTTGTATATATCCAAAATAATGGGGACACATTGGCAAGCGACTATGAGCGGTCAATGGGTTGAAGGTAAATTGAGCGAAAGTATTGATGGCCAACGCTCCTCTCTATACCGTATAGCACCGTTAAGTGGCAATATATCTCTGCGCTGGAGCAAGGCCGATCTTAGCGCATCGCTGTCATTGAATGTCGCCGATAGCCAAGACGATGTGTCGTTATTACAAAATGAAAGCCCTACACCGGGTTATGCTGTTTGGAATTTCAATATGCACTATCAAGTGACGCCAACACTCGCGCTTAGCTTAGTTGCAGAGAACCTATTGGATAAAGAATATGCCCAGCACTTAGGTGGTATTAACAGAGTTTCTAGTAGCCAGATAGCGCTTGCACAAAAAGTACCTGAAATGGGTCGTAACATCGGCTTATATGCAGAATATTCCTTCTAGCACTCGTGAACCTTAATAGTGGTGGATTTAGTTAATCTTTTATTTCAGCAGCGGCGACTCCTAACGGGCGGACAATAAAAAACCCAGCAATTGCTGGGTTTTTTAATAAGTAAGCTAAAAAAGACTAAAAATTAATCCTTTTTAGGGCGACCCGCTCGCTTACGCTCATTTTCGCTCAATAACTTCTTTCGAAGACGTATGCTAAGCGGTGTTACTTCTACTAACTCATCGTCATCAATAAACTCTAGCGCCTGCTCAAGTGTGTAAACAATTGGTGGAACTAAAGTTTGCGCTTCATCAGTACCTGAAGCACGCACGTTGGTAAGTTGCTTGCCTTTAAGCGCATTTACGGTTAAGTCGTTTTCACGGCTGTGAATACCGATAATCATACCTTCATAAACTTCAATACCGTGTCCAATAAACATGCGACCACGTTCTTGCAAGTTAAATATGGCGTTAGTAAGTGCTTTACCCGTAGCGTTGGCAACCAAAACGCCATTTTTACGCGTACCAATATCGCCACCTTTGTGCGGTCCATAATGATCGAACGAATGATAAATTAAACCAGAACCTGATGTCAGTGTCATAAAGTCAGTTTGGAAACCAATTAAGCCACGACTTGGAATGATGAAGTCGACACGTGTTCGACCTTTGCCATCTGGTGTCATGTTAGTCATTTCACCTTTACGCATGCCAAGTTGCTCAATCATCGCACCTTGATGTTGCTCTTCCACGTCGATTGTCAACGTTTCGAACGGTTCCATTAGTTTGCCATCTACTGTTTTTAAGATAACTTCAGGACGAGATACTGCTAACTCGTAACCTTCTCGACGCATGTTTTCAATCAATATACCCAAGTGAAGTTCGCCGCGACCAGCAACGCGGAATTTATCTGGGTCGTTCATTTCTTCGACACGCAAGGCAACGTTATGTACTAATTCGTCCTGTAAACGCTCGAGAATATTACGTGACGTAACGTACTTGCCCTCTTTACCCGCAAATGGAGATGTGTTTACTTGGAAAGTCATGATCACGGTTGGTTCGTCAACAGACAAAGGCTTAAGGGCCACGACGTTATTAATGTCACAAACCGTATCAGAGATTTTTAACTCACCTAAGCCAGTAATGGCTACAATATCACCAGCATCTGCAGATTCAATATCATGGCGTTCAAGACCCAAATAACCCAATACTTTACCGACTTTGCCGTTACGCTTTTCACCTTTAGCGTTAACCACGGTGACTTGCTGATTTACCTTAACGGTACCGCGAGTAATACGGCCTACACCGATTACACCAACATAAGAGTTGTGGTCAAGCTGTGAAATTTGCATTTGCAATGGGGCAGCAGGATCAGCGTCTGGCGCTTCTACTTGGTCTACAATGGCTTGGAACAAAGGCGTCATGCTATCACTTGGCACTTTGTCATCCGTTGTTGCCCAGCCATTAATTGCAGAGGCGTAAATAACTTGGAAGTCTAACTGCTCGTCAGTCGCACCTAGATTGTCGAAAAGATCAAATACCTGGTCAATAACCCAGTCAGGACGTGAACCTGGTTTGTCAATTTTGTTAATAACAACAATTGGCTTAAGGCCTTGTGCGAAGGCTTTTTGCGTTACGAAACGGGTTTGCGGCATAGGGCCTTCCTGCGCATCTACTAAAAGAAGCACAGAGTCGACCATCGACATAACACGCTCAACTTCTCCACCGAAATCGGCGTGTCCTGGAGTATCCACAATGTTTATGCGATATTCCTTCCAGTTAATAGCTGTGTTTTTAGCAAGGATCGTAATACCACGTTCTTTTTCAATGTCGTTTGAATCCATTACGCGTTCTTCGGCTGCACCTCGGCTTTCTAATGTACCGGATTGTTGAAGAAGCTTATCAACTAATGTCGTTTTACCGTGGTCGACGTGAGCGATGATCGCGATATTGCGAAGATTTGCAATGGCTGAAGGCATGTTTTACTCTCAATAAAATAAATGCGAAGGGAAAAAGACCCTAGGATTGTAGGGCGCGGATTGTACAGATTTATTACGCAATTAGCGACAAAATTTAGCATTTAGTCTCTAAATATAATTAAAAATCGAATAATCCTTTGATTTTCAACCAACCAGTTCATTATTTTACTGCACATTTAGATTGATGGTTTACCTTAAAACCGGTTTTTATTATTTTTGTAGGGTTAGTGTCATTTTTATTTCTTTGTTTACCCATTCAGCGTCAGGGTCTGACTCCATTCCAATATTGTAAGATAGTCTGTCTATAATAAAACTAGCGGTCAGTGTTGTGTGGTTATTCTTCAATAAGAAGGAAACGGGTTGGCTTATACCACGTAACGTTAATGTACCTGTTACTTCGTAGTTTTTGTCTTTGGCAACAATTTGGCTGCTTTGAAATACACTTTTGGGGTGATTTTCAATATCAAACCAATCTCCCTCGGGCAATGTGCTGTCGTAAGTGCTGTCTCCTGTTTTTGCGGAGGCAACGTAAAACGTAGCTATTATCTCTGGTGACGCAGCGGGTGGTAACACAATATCAGCATTCCACTTTTCAAAAACGCCTGAAAACTGCATACCAACATGTACTCCAGCAAAAGTAGCTTGGCTGTCTTTAGCACTAACAGACAGGTTCTCTTGTGCATAAGATGATGGCGTGTAAACAAACGCAGTCATTAATAATAGCAATAATGATAAACTAAATAAATAATCGCCGTTCTCTTGCTGTCTAGTTTTCAGAGCGCTTTTAAATCTTAATTGTGTCTCTAACATATTGTTATTTTTCCAAAATATAAGTTGTCGTAATTGTGAATAAACTATCTTTTAGTCTTTGACCACCACATACGATCCAATAGATTTACACCATGTTTATTTCTATGCCAGATGACGGCGCCGATGTGACCTGTAATTAGAAAACCTAAAACTGACGCTGTTATCCAATGTATATTGTTAGCGATAGTTTCAATCATCTTATTCCTAGCTACTCCAGGAATGTGCGGCCACTTTATCCAATCTACAAATACAAATGTAGGCAAGCCAAAAGGACTGGCGGACACCATTAGCCAGCCGGAGAGAGGCATAACAACAACGGCAACGTAAAGTAATATATGCCCTGCTTTTGCTTTCTTTTTGTCGCTGTTTGAAAATCCTTCAGGAAGCTCAGGTCCGCGTGTAGATACTCGCACGCACACGCGGACCAATAAGGTCCAAAGCATCACAACGCCAGCTGCTTTATGGATCTGAAATAACTTGTATTGATCCGCTTTACTGATGTCTGCGTTGACCATATACAAGCCACTCATAAACATAAACACAAGGCCCAATACAACCGTCCAGTGTAATAAAATACTCAGGCTATGATATCGATGTTGCTTAACGATGACGTTATTAACCATCTGTTTTAACAAATTCACCTTCAATCATTACTTCAACTTCATCACCAATACTAGGTGCATATTTGCTCATCCCCCAGTTTGTGCGCTGTATCGTTGTGGTTGCAGAAAACCCCATCGTCGGTTTGTCACTAAAAGGCTGGCGCAGCATTGCACCATTAAACTCAACATCCAATGATACTGGTTTAGACATACCCAAAAAAGTAAGCTCGCCTTTCATTACTGCGGTTTTTTCTCCCGTCATTTCTATTGAGGTGGACACAAAATCAATACTGGCAAATTCACCGGCATTAAACCAACTCTTATCAGTAGCGAGGATGCTGTCAAAATCTTTCTCTTTTGCATTCGGATAAGCGGTTTGAATTGACATAGGATTAATTTTGGCCGTGACTTTACTTTGTGTAATATCTGTTGTGTTATAATCAATAGCGGCTTCAAAATCTGCAAAGCGAGCGACATAACTAGATAGACCTAAATGTGATACTTTCCAAACCACAGACGCATGGCTCAAGTCGACCACATATTCACCCTCGGGCATGTCATTGAATGGGCTTTTTGCAAACACCAAGGAAACACCGCCAGCCAAACTAAGTACCAAGCTAAAAATAGCCATTTTAAAATAATTCATCATTTCATCCATTTTTTTTGATTTTACGGTCTAAACACTGAGCATAGATGCTCAACACCTGTATTGTGTTTACACACCTATATTAACATACGCTAATATTACCGAAAAGTGGGTGATTTTGTTGCAAAATTAATTTAAGACTAAAACGAGTATTCCGTATAAACAGGTCAGGCAGTTCAAACGCACACTATTTTAAGCCCTTGCACCAAAATAATCCGTTAATGTCTTATTGCACCAATTTAATTCATTTATGGATCTTTTTAGTGCAAGAAGGTGGTTTAACTCAACACGTGCATCAATGACAAGCCAGTGTTTACAAGGGCTGTTATTTCATTGCTATATGGCATGAATATCGCTTACCATTTTATACAACTATTTTTGAGCGCTTATTGGATAGTTTTTAACATGCGTATGGATGACAAATCCGTGCAAAGAAATTTTTTTTATCGGAGGACAGTATGTCAATTGAGTCGGCATTAGAGCTAATTAAAGAAAGTGAAGCGAAATTTATTGATTTGCGCTTTACGGACACGAAGGGTAAAGAACAGCACGTTACTATTCCTACTCACCAAGTAGATGAAGACTTCTTTGAAGAAGGTAAAATGTTTGATGGTTCATCAATTGCTGGCTGGAAAGGCATTAATGAATCTGACATGATACTAATGCCAGATCCGACGACGGCGGTTTTAGACCCCTTCGCTGAAGAGCCACAAATTAATATTACTTGCGACGTATTAGAGCCATCAACGATGCAGGGTTATGATCGTGATCCTCGCTCAGTTGCAAAACGCGCTGAAGACTATCTGAAGTCTACTGGCATAGGTGACGCTGTATTATTTGGTCCTGAGCCAGAATTCTTTTTATTCGACGACGTTCGTTATCATACGGATATGTCAGGTTCTTTTTTCAAAATTGATGCAGAAGAAGCAGCTTGGAATTCTGGTGCAGAATTCGAAGGCGGTAACAAAGGACATCGTCCTGGTGTCAAAGGGGGTTATTTCCCAGTCGCTCCAGTTGATTCTGCACATGATACTCGTTCAGCAATGTGTCTCGTAATGGAAGAAATGGGCTTAGTTGTTGAGGCTCACCACCATGAGGTTGCAACCGCTGGCCAAAATGAAATCGCCTGTAAATTTAATACAATGGTTAAAAAAGCAGACGAAATTCAAATCTACAAGTATGTTGTTCATAACGTTGCTGATGCATACGGACAAACAGCAACCTTTATGCCTAAGCCGCTGGTTGGCGATAACGGCTCTGGTATGCACTGTCATATGTCAATCACCAAAGACGGCAAAAATACGTTCGCAGGCGATAGCTATGCGGGTCTTTCTGATGATGCCTTGTTCTATATTGGCGGTATTATCAAGCATGCGAAAGCAATCAATGCTTTTGCAAATGCATCAACTAACTCTTACAAGCGTTTGGTTCCCGGATTCGAAGCACCTGTTATGTTAGCTTACTCTGCGCGTAACCGGTCGGCTTCTATCCGTATTCCTTACGTAACTAGCGAAAGAGCACGTCGTATCGAAGTTCGTTTCCCTGACCCATCAGCCAACCCATACTTAGCGTTCACTGCTTTGTTGATGGCGGGTCTTGACGGGATCAAGAATAAGATCCATCCAGGTGAGTCAATGAACAAAGATTTGTATGACTTACCACCTGAAGAAGCTGCGGAAATCCCAAAAGTCGCTAGTTCACTAGAGGAAGCTTTGGCGGCACTGGATGCAGACCGTGAGTTTTTGACTACCGGTGGCGTAATGAGCGACGACATGATTGACGCTTACATTAAAGTTAAAGCGGTTGATGTTGAAAAGCTTAACATGTCTACTCACCCAGTTGAGTTTGAAATGTACTACAGCGTTTAAACACCCACTATTTTGAGAGCAGGGCCGATATTGATATAATACATCGGCTTATCGTTACCTAAATATGCGTATCTATACTAAAGCCTGTGCATACAGGCTTTTTTTTTATTTGAAAACGGCTACACTAATAAAACGTCGTTCAGGTTAATGAAATGAATATAGCAAAGTTCTTAACATCCATACGCTTTATGCTGCTGATTATACTCGTCCTTGCTGTGCACTCTACTTCTGTGCATGCAGGTAAAATATATAAAACGGTAAATACAGATGGAACAATTACTTATTCAGACCAGCCAACGCCTGGGGCTGTTGAGGTTGATTTCGCCTCTAACACGACCACGATAGTACAAAACCCAAACATTCAAACTAAGCAACTCAAAACCATAAAACAGAAGAAACCTGTCGAGCATGCACTTAACGTTACTTCTCCTGCTATCGATGCAACCATTCGAAATACAATGGGTAATGTAACCATCAGTGCGTCAGTCACGCCAAATGCTCCAGGCCACTATGAACTCTCACTGCATGAGAAAAAACTTCGCTCCACTGCAGGTACTTTTTTGATCAAGGGCCTGCCCAGAGGAGAGTATTCCTACCAAATCAACTTTGTTAGCACTTCGGGCAAGGTAATTGCATCTTCTCCGGTACGACGCTTCTTTATGCACAAACCTTCAGCGCTAATTAAGCCTCAAAATAATCGTAATTAAGTAATACCGCGTTGTGAACTCTGCATACATTGTTTAATCGATAGGTTAGCGAATTCTCACTATTTACTTAATTGCGTCACAAATTCGTATGATATAGTGCATTGCACTAATTTAGTGCAACAGACAAGGGAATTATGAACGACCGTTTAGCTGCAATAAACTTATCGCCGTTTCAACTGCGTAATATGTTGAAAACAGTAGTGATCATTATTGATGATCATTTTGATATTTTATACGTCAATGATGCCGCTTTAGCGATGCTAGAGACGGGATTAAAACAAATTCACGATCGCAAATTCTATGAATTCTTTCTCGATAATGGCATTGAGCGATCGACATTTGAAATAGCACTTCGTCATCAAGAGGACTTCAATGAAACGGAGGTGCAATTGTGCTTCAAAGACGGACGCACAGTATTAACTGATATCACGGCTAGTTGTTTTGAGATTGATGGGCAACACATGATGTTGCTAGAAATAAAACAAATTGATAAGCAGAAAAAGATAAGCCAAGAAACGCTACAGCACGCGCAGCAAGAGGCAGCAAGTGAACTTGTACGTGGCTTAGCACATGAAATTAAAAATCCTTTGGGTGGCATTCGCGGCGCTGCGCAGTTGCTTGAAAAAGAACTGACCAATCCAGAACAAAAAGAATTTACGCAAATGATCGTAGATCAATCCGATCGCTTGTGTTCGCTGGTGGATAGACTTCTTGGTCCAAATTCCTTGCCAAAAAGGAAGTGGATCAATATTCACCAAGTAATTGAGAAAGTGCGCGCAGTTATTTACGCAGATACCCTGCACAATATTGAGATAGAAAGAGATTATGACCCATCAATACCGGATCTATATGTTGACCCCGACATGCTGCAACAAGCGTTGTTGAATATTGCACGAAATAGCATGCAAGCATTGAAATCAGACAACACAAAAAATGCACGTATAAAGCTAAAAACGCGCATTGAAAGGCAGTCAGTTATCAAAGGTAAGCGTTATGGACTAAGCGCATTAATTAGTATCACTGACAATGGTCCAGGCATTCCCAAGGAACTCAAAGATACGATATTTTATCCGATGGTGACAAGCAAGCAAAATGGCAGTGGCTTGGGGTTATCGATAGCGCAAAACTTGACTAACCATCACGATGGCAAAATTGATGTAGTAAGTTATCCAGAGCACACCGAATTTACCCTCTATCTACCTATTAAGAAAAGGCACGAATAGTTATGAATGAACCAGTTTGGATTGTCGATGACGACAGCTCTATTCGTTGGGTTTTGCAAAAAGCATTGCAAGCAGCCAACATTGCCTGTGTCAGTTTTGAAAACCCTGAAGATTTATTGCTTCAACTTCAATCTGGCGAAGCACCACAAATAATTATCTCCGATGTGAAAATGCCACAAATGGATGGCATGACATTACTCAATGAGATCCATCAACAATTCCCAGAAATGCCGGTTATAATTATGACCGCACATTCTGATCTAGACAGCGCGGTTAATGCCTATCAGGGCGGTGCTTTCGAATATTTACCGAAGCCCTTTGACATTGATGAAGCCGTGACACTAACAAAACGTGCAATTGAGCATGCCAAGGAGCAAAGCAAGCTAAAACAAGTTGCTCAGGTTAACCCAACAGCAGAAATCATTGGTGAAGCACCGGCAATGCAAGAGGTTTTTCGTGCCGTGGGGCGTTTATCCCGTTCATCAATTAGTGTCTTAATTAATGGCCAGTCAGGAACGGGTAAAGAGCTTGTTGCTCTTGCGCTACATAAGCACAGCCCAAGATCAGCAAACACATTTGTCGCCTTAAATATGGCTGCTATTCCGGCTGATTTAGTTGAGTCCGAATTATTTGGGCATGAAAAAGGAGCATTTACGGGAGCCCAAGCTGCGCGTCAAGGTCGTTTTGAACAAGCTGATGGAGGCACCTTATTCTTAGATGAAATTGGTGATATGCCTATTGATGTGCAGACTCGGTTGTTAAGAGTATTGGCAGAGGGTCAATTTTATCGAGTTGGGGGACATAATCCAGTTAGTGTGGATGTGCGGATCATTGCAGCGACGCATCAAAACCTTGAAAAACGTGTTGCAGAAGGTAAATTTCGAGAAGATTTATATCATCGTTTAAATGTTATTCGTATTCACATTCCGTCATTGAATGAGCGTCGCGAAGACATTCACTTATTGGCTAACTATTTCTTAGCTAAAGCTGGAAAAGAATTGGGTGTTGAAGTCAAAATATTAAGTAAGGCTGCCACCAAATTGCTTTCTCAACTAGCGTGGCCTGGCAACGTTCGCCAGCTTGAAAACACCTGTCGTTGGTTAACTGTTATGGCCAGTGGACAAGAAATTCATCCTGCTGATTTACCGCCAGAACTGGTGAATACCCCTGACGATTTAAAGGTAGAACAGCATAGTAATGATTGGACTACTCTGCTCTCTCTTTGGGCGGACTCGCAGTTAGGGGCCGGATATGACAATATTTTAGGTGATGCAATGCCAACCTTTGAAAAGATTCTATTGCAGCGAGCTTTAAAATATACCCATGGACATAAGCAAGATGCTGCTAAAAAGCTCGGTTGGGGACGCAATACATTGACCAGAAAACTGAAAGAGTTGAACGTGGATTTATAAAATTTGGAACAAGAAGTTTGGCAGCATAGCCAAGTGAAAAGGAGAAGACCAAGGATGCAGTTACCGCGCCAACACCGAAAGTTAGCTGCTGACTTCTTTGCCTTGCGCCTGCAATGCATGTCCGGCGGTAAAAAAAAGCCTTGAAACTGCTCGCAGCTCAGAAGAATAGAAACACGGCGCTGGGGTATCTTACAATTTGTTCGATCATTGGAAATTTTTGCACGATGACGCTAAAACCAGTGATACTTGCGGTGATTAAAACGACGTAAGATAACCCACAAAAAAGGCAAACCACAAATATATGCTGCTGCTTTGAAAAAATTAAGTACGCTTTGACTGTTTTTCAATAATCCGCAATAATGTCGCTTTATGACAGACAACAATAACTACAAGTGCTTCTGTACATTAGGTTTCAAACGAAGCACCAGAGTTTCTGATATTTTGTCTTGAATAGCCTGTCTATTAGGGTCCCAATAAATTTGTAAAAAACCTAATAAGCCGGTCGCGAAGCCTGCACCATATCCACCATAGCGGCCGAAACTTTCCCATACAGAGGGGTAATTTCCGTCGAGTTTAACCACTTCAATTCCAACAATTTTTTTGCCAATAGTCTGTCCGCGCCACCAGGCGGTAAATACGCTGAAATACAGCGCTGCCCAGCCTAAGCCAAGGCCGAGGTCAGAGATAATACCTTTAAACAATTCGATGACACTATAAACCGCGCTTGTTTGTTCAGCGGCGTCGGTTGCTTGAGTAATTTGCAGAATATCGTCGGTGTAGGCATTGCGCTCTTCGTTTAATGTGTTGACGAATTTGTCCATAAACACTGATTTGCTTTCATCGCGCCATTCTTTTTGAGAGACAATATCACTTGTTGTCGCATTAATGTCTTCGACCGGGACGTCCATTGCGGCAGCCCCTATTGCGACAATTTCTGCGTACTTAATCAAGCACTCACTATTGCCTTTGCAGTCCACATCTATAAGCGCTGCAGCAAGATCAAGAAGGCTTTTCATGGTTTCTTTGGAGCCTTGTTGCTGTGCCGCTTGGGTTAACACCGGTTCATCGGGTTCGCCCATATCTGAAATAATTACAAATATGATAAAAAACAAAAAAAATGCAGCACTTGCGCGCAACGTAAGTCGGGTAACATTAAAGCGCTTTTGTTGCTTTAACCGATCATCTGCTTTTAAAAAAATCATGGCAATAAAGCCAGCAAATAAAAGGGCGCTGAGTCCACTTAGTACGGCAATAAGAAATACATCAATCATCATTGCAACGCCCCTTCGAGTGGGTGTTGCTAGGGGGTGACCGAGTAGTTCAGGAGAAACCGTAAAAGCGTATGGGGTAACTATTTCGCGTGTTTCTTTGTCGCTTTCTTGTGTATGTGGTGGATTCGATTCTGCATCATCAAATGACCTTGACCGTGTTTTTATATGAACGTTTTCAACAGCCGATTCTGGTTTATGGCTATTTTTTTCTGGAATATCCACGTTTTCAACAATATCTTGGCCTTCAACAATATCCACGTTTTCTTCGGTAGCTTGAATAAGTGCCTCATCGTCCTTTTTGTTCTGTGTTTCACAACGAGAGGGTTCGAGGTCAAAAGAGTGTTGTTTGGGATTGTCCGAAGAAGCCATAGTGAGTCCGTTTTTACCATTCTTGGGTTAATATTTTTTTAGATCAATTATGTTCGAGTCAAAAACGCCATGCAATGAAACGAGTCGCTTTTGCGCCTTGTGCCATATTAATGGTTTTACATTCAGTTGCGCCAAGTATTTTTGCTATCGTTAGCAAAGGAACGACATTTTCTTTTTTCGATAGTAATGAAGTAAACCATTTCACTTGGCCTTTAAACAAGACACTTTCATTGATCATGTTTTTGACAAATTGAAATTCACCACCTTCGCACCATAATTCATTATGTTGACCACCAAAGTTGAGTGAAGACTGCTTTATGGCAGTTGAGTCTTTGCCTCTGCGTTTCTGGCTATGTCTCGCCAAATTCTTATTCTTTTTGCGACTGCCAGCCAAAGCAGCACCCGCAGAAATATGAAATGGTGGATTGCATAGACTAAAATCAAACCACTCATCGTCTTTAACAACGCCAGCAAATATTGCTCTTTGCTGTTTTTGAAGACGCACTTTTATTAGCTCACGCAGGTTAGGATTAGATTCAACAATAAGACTTGCAGCGGAATATGAAGCCTGATTAATATCGCTTCCTATCATGCTCCAACCATAGCTTTGGCTCGCCACTATTGGATATATTAGATTTGCGCCGGTGCCAATATCTAAACCTCTGATTTGTTTTCCTTGATGAATCTGACCGTTCTTATCTTGTCCGAGCAAATCGGCGATGTAGTGAATGTAATCAGCTCGTCCAGGAACTGCGGGGCATAAAAAACCGTCAGGAATGTCCCAATGTTGGACTTTATAGAATTGCTTTAGTAAACCGGCATTAAGCGCTTTTACTGCACAAGGCTGTGAAAAGTCGATGGTTAGTTTACCCACGGAATTAGCAGATAAGAATGTTTTTAAGGGGGCATGTATCCCCGCTAATTTAACAAAGTCGTAGCCTAGATTGTGCGCATTTCTATGATGCATTTCAGGCTTTGCATTGATTCTTTTGTCCATTGCAGTTGATGAGTCTTTAGCTAGATGACCACTTTTAATCGATTTCATTCTGCAATCACTAAATAATGCCTAAAATACGTACTTGTGTTCATTCTATAGCAACTTCACCTACAAATCTGGTTCCAACGTTTTTAAATCTTAATTTTAAAGACTGAGCCTCAAGCGGTATTGATGAATAAGGTGCTACTGCGCATTAATAGGATTCTTCGTTAATCCAAAATGGGTCATTATAAATACAAAACGGTTCTGATGCTTGCCACTTCCCAGCAGCAATATCGGTTTTAAATGCTCGTGAATTATGGCGTAAACTGAATATCATTGACATAACATGTTCGCTAGCAGAGCCAGTGGCTTAACCCGTCACATTAATAGTGGTGCTATCTAAAAATACAGCTTGATGCCTGTACTTCCTCAACTGTCCTTCATTAACTTTTTTCTTCGGGTTTGAAGACTTTAAATCCACATAAACCGATGATAGTGATAATGCCGACTAGCAATCCAATCCACGGCTCAAATACGCTAAATGCCATTGCGGTTATGACCATCGCACCACGCTCTGTCGCGTCCTGCACAAGCGATAAAGCTAGGGTAGCACAAGCAAACGCAGTCAGTACTAAGGTCACAGCCAAAGCCACTGGTAATAGCGGTTGTAACAACGTGACTAATGGCAGGAAAACAAATAAAAATGGCAGACCAAACGCATAAAAACTGCCAATGCTGTCGAAAATTGAATCTAGCTTGTCGCGACCTTGCGTCCACCGCTTAATAAGAACCACTTGAATTCCTGTCCACAGCACTCCTTGAGTCGCAAAGAATGGGGCGATGATGGCCATTAATATGTTTCTGATACCAGTAGCCATGTGCGCGCGGCTGCTATTCAATTCTAATTTTTCATCGCTACGAACTTTTTGCGCTTGCTCTAACATTTCGTTGCCGGTGACCACATCACCAAAAAACAAGATATACGTGATTAAGGCTAATGGGAACGAAGCAATAAAAGTGTCTATTGATGGCCAGCCGATCACGAAGGGTGACGCTTTTTGCCAAAGTGCTGTTGCCGAAGTGCCAACATCCAGAATTTCCCAGCGGATATTGTATTCAAATTCGCCTGTAAAATATCCAACAGTACCAGCCACAATAAAGCCCGGTAGTAAGCCAAATCCAAGTAGCTTGGCTAGCCATCTTTTGTCTGTCGCAATCGCATGTAAAGGTTTAGAAAATGCAAAAACTAAACAAACAACAACACCCAAGGTACCTGCTATTGGGGCCGACTGAAACACATTCGCCGCATCACCGTCTTTGCTTACGCGCAAAAAGGCAGCGACGGCTGCGCCGAGTATAATGCCGCCTTTAAACACATTGGGCACAATTCCAATTAACTTTTCTCCGAGGCCGGTAGCACCTAAAAAAATCAGAATAAATGCAAAATTTAATGAAAGTGCAGTCATGGCCTGAAATTGAGAAGTATGATCACCTAAATAGGCCGGTGCTGTTATAAATGCTACTACGAAAGGAATCGCGGGTGTTAGCCAACCAGGTGCATAGGGGTCGCCAAAAAACATCCAAGAAAAAGAAATGAGTACGCTATGGAACATTGCCATAGTCACGGCTTCTTCGAAGCTAAGACCTAACAATGCCATAAAATAAGGCACCAACGCCATTCCGGTTGCGCCAGCTACGGCTAGGCCTTGTAGCATGTCAGCTAATGAAAAACGCAAATGAATTAGTGGGATCCGCATCGTAAACGGACCCCATTTAAAACCGGGTTGAACTTCTCCATCAAGTCTTTTCTTCAGCATGTCATTATTCTCAGTATGTGACTAAAATTTGAATGCAAACAGGTTCTTTAGCATGTATTATTGTATCAACTGTTTGTATTTGTTTAACAAAAAGAGAATCATTATTACATCAGTTTTACAAAGAATATCCAATTATTTTACATTTATTTGCAGTTTTTTTATACAGTGCGTTGTCGAAGTCTTTACACTCATTGATTTTCGAACTAATCTGACCTCTGGATGAGATAACTTAAACACTTCAAAAGGATTTCTCCTATATGTCGACTATCAGCACTAAACCGCTAACTTGTTTGTCTTATCTTGCTTTATTCAGTTTTAGTGGTTTAAGTTCAGCTTGCGTTGCGCAAGCGCCTCCTATTGTTCAGCCTGGTGCGCCCGGACAATTATCACGCACGTTGAGTGCGCAAGATGCCGTCAAGATAGCGAACACAAGTTTTACCCGTGACGACGTCCTATTTATGCAAAACATGATACCGCATCACGGACAGGCCGTTGACATGGCTGTGTTGGTGGAGGATCGAACCAACAATGAGGATATAATTGATATAGCAGGACGTATTCGCAAATCACAAGCCGATGAAATTGCGTTTATGCAAGACTGGTTAGAGCAACGCAGTGAGGCCACAGATATTGATCATTCCATGCACATGGACTACAGCTTAATGGGCATGGCGAACGCAAATGAAATGGACCAACTTGAAGCCGCGGAAGGCACTGATTTTGACCGCTTATTCTTAAGTTTGATGATACCTCATCATGAGGGTGCAGTAAGAATGGTGGATGATTTACTTGAGCAGTCAGGTTCGGCATATGATCCTATTTTGTACGACTTCATGAATGATATTGTGAACGATCAAAAAGTTGAAATCACGCGAATGAATGCGTTGTTTTCGGGCCTTTCAACGGACCAACGAGTAGGACTCAAAGCCGGCTTTAGAGACGCGGGTGAAGCCGCTCTAAATCTAAAATTAATTAAAACACTACCAAGACCTAATGGTTTTTTTGATCCTAATAATCCGTCAAATATACCACCAGTTAAAATGCCCTCAGCAGATGATAAGTCTGCAAGTCGAGAGGATGAAGACGGCGGGGATTTAAAAACAGAGTGGGCAGAGCGTTGGCCATTACTTAGTTTTTGGAACACAGATATGGCATTTTCAGGTAATATCTTAGTTGCTGGGAATTATCATGGATTTAATATTTATAACTTAAGTGAGAATGGCGAGCCAAGCCTAGCAAGCTCGATTGTTTGTCCAGGTGGTCAGGGCGATGTCTCTATTGTGGGTGATTTACTGATCATGTCGGTAGAACAAACCCGCGGCCGCATTGATTGCGGTCTGCAAGGTATCAGCGACGATGTCAGTGATCAACGTTTTCGTGGATTGCGTATTTTTGATATCTCAGATATCACTATGCCAAGACAGGTAGGGCTTGTACAAACATGCAGAGGATCGCATACGCATTCAATCGTGTCTGCAGATGAAGATACAATTGTTGTTTATAACTCAGGTACGGCAAGCGTGCGCGATGAAGAAGAATTAGACGGTTGTATTGGTGACATTGCGGGTGATAACCGCACCGCATTGTTCCGTATAGACGTGATAGAAATACCGGTGAAAACCCCAGAGAAGTCGCGTATTACCTCAAGCCCTGCGGTTTTTTCTGATGATCAAGGACGTTTACCCGGCTTATGGCGGGGTGGCGATCATGGCGACGGCACACAACGCACAAGTATGACTGATGAATGTCATGATATTACTGTATTTCCAGCATTAAAATTAGCCGCAGGTGCTTGCTCAGGTAACGGCATATTACTCGATATTTCTGACCCATTGCAGCCAAAACGTATTGATGAAGTATCTGACCCAGGTTTCGCCTATTGGCATTCAGCAACATTCAATAACGACGGCACCAAGGTCCTATTTACCGATGAGTGGGGCGGTGGCACGCAGCCTCGTTGCCGAGCGTCTGATCCAACATCGTGGGGAGCCAACGCGTTTTATGATGTTAAAGATGGTAAGTTAACGTTTCAAAGCTACTACAAAATTGATGCGCCGCAATCTGAACAGGAGAATTGTGTCGCTCACAATGGCTCAGTAGTGCCAGTGCCGGGGCGTGATATTTTTGTTCAAGCTTGGTATCAAGGTGGTTTGTCAGTTATCGATTTTACCGATACCGTTAATCCCGTTGAAATTGCCTATTTTGACCGTGGCCCTATTCATGATGAACGGATGGTGATTGGCGGCTATTGGTCAACATATTGGTATAACGGGAAAATTTACGGTACTGCAATTCTGCGTGGTCTTGATGTCATCGAACTGCAAGCTAGCGAATTCCTAACGGAAAACGAATTAGCGGCGGCGAAATTAGCTGATATGGGTGATACGTTTAATCCTCAACAGCAGTTTCAGGTTACTTGGCCACTAAACCCAGTTGTTGGATTAGCTTATATTGATCAACTAGAGCGCGATGGTGATATGGCTCAAGCAGATATTGATACTGCTAAGGCCTTAATCAATAAAGCACAAGTCGCGATAGCCAATGGTAATAAATCCACAACACTGTCTGACTCACTTGCAGCGTTAGCGAGTGATATCAAGGCATCAAAAGATGGCGTAAATACTGACAAACGTATTACAGGCTTACGTGACATTCTCAATGCCTTAGCGCAAATAATGTAGCGACAATGGTATGGCTAACTAACTGAAAAAAAATTATTTTTTGAACTTCCCCCTGAAAGTTAGCCACCTTTTTCGGGGGTATGAACGAATCGAAACACCTTCGACTTTTCAATAAAAACCGTAATGAGCGAGTGCCCCAATGCGTTTTATTGTGGATTTTGTTTTATGTTAATGTAACAAACTCTTCGCCACTTGTTGGATGAATGGCTACACAAGCATCAAAGTCTGCCTTCGTTGCGCCCATTTTAATGGCCACAGAGAAGCCTTGCAGAATTTCATCCATACCAAATCCAATGCCGTGGAGCCCCACCACTTTTTCATTAACACCTTCACAAACGAGTTTCATTTTTGTCGCTTGTCTGTGCGAAGTCACCGCAGTGTACATAGCTGCAAAGCTAGAGTTGTATACTTTGATATTAGACTCACCATATTTTTCAAGCGCTTCTTTCTCACTCAAACCAATGGTACCGATAGCAGGATGGCTAAATATGACGGTTGGAATAAGGTCATAATCCATGTGTGCGTCAGTTTTAGAATTGAATAATCGCTCACTCAACAATCTGCCAGCCTTGACTGCAACAGGCGTTAAATCGACTTTGCCTATATTGTCTCCCACAGCATATATGCCCGCTGCTGTGGTATTTTGGTATTTATCTACCTTCACGTAGCCTCGCTCATCTAGCTCTACGTCAGTATTTTCGATATTGATTTTGTCGTTGGCAGGTTCACGGCCTATAGCCCAAATCACAGCATCACAATCAATATGCCCTGCGGTATTAAGCTTAACTTTTAATGACCCATCTGCTTGTTTCTCAATAGCGGTGACTTCGGTATGAGGATGCAGTTTTGGACCCTCCTCTGCCATAATTTCAACCAATGTGTCGGATAACATAGCGTCGAAATTACGCAGTGGTTTTTCACGACGTACTAACAAGTGTGTTTCAGAACCCAGTGAATGCATTACACCGGCTAGTTCAACTCCAACGTATCCAGCGCCTACCACTACTACTCTTTTAGGTTGTTCACTTACGTCAAAAAATTCGTCTGAATTAATTCCTAGTTCTGCTCCTGCAATAGCTGGTTTTATGGGGCGCCCGCCGGTAGCAATGGTAATGTGCTCTGCCGTATATATATCGCCATCAACATCAATGGTGTGATTGTCGATAAACTTAGCAAAGCCTTTGATAAGTTCAACGCCATTTTTACCTAATACGCGATCATAAGATTGATGAATGCGATCAATATACGCTGTGCGACTAGCAACCAACTTTGCCCAACTAAAGCTATTTACGGTGATGTCAAAACCATAGTCGGGACTATATTTGTGAATAGCTTCTGCGACTTGTGCACCAAACCACATGGCTTTTTTGGGAATACAACCTACATTCACGCAGGTACCGCCAATCTCATTGGCTTCAATAATAGCCGCTTTTTTGCCGTATCTTGATGCACGATTTGCCGATGCAATACCTCCACTGCCGCCGCCAATGCAGATATAATCGAAATGTTTTTTCACTTGCGCGTTCTGTGTACTTGAATTCATTTTGTTCCTAAAAAGGTCACTGTGTTAAATCTACTACGTCAAATATGACTACTAGACCGCAATTATCAAGTGTTGCTGCAAAAAAAGTTTTATTTACCATTGTGATCCCATCCTGAATACCCAATTATAAACATATTAATATGTCAGCATTTTTGCTGGCAACAACGAATAACGACGAGATCCTTTATGAATGCAATCGAAAACGTGAGCGGGCTTCCTCTTTTTTCACAAATTGATACCCAAGATATTGTTCCGACCATTAAAAAAGCCATTGAAAACTGCAAGGCGGTGATTGAAGATGTGGTTGAGAATGGGCAAGTCACTTATGCCCAAGTAGTAGAACGTATAGAAGATACTGACGACGTGTTGTCAAAAATGTGGTCGCCCATTGGTCATATGAACTCGGTGGTTAGTAGTGACAAACTTCGTGAAGCCCATGATGCTTGTCTGCCTATGTTATCTGAATTTGGTACATGGGTTGGCCAAAACCAAGCGTTATTCAGTTTGTATCAGCAACTTCGTGACAGTCAAGAGTTTGCTACATTAGATGAAGCGCAACAAAAAGTGGTCACTAATGCCATTAGGGACTTCACGCTTTCTGGTGTTGGCTTACAGAACGAGAAAAAGAAACGCTACGCAGACATACAAAGCCGCCTATCAGATTTATCATCTACTTTCGGTAATAACGTTATGGATGCCACGATGGCGTGGACAAAACAGATAACTGATGAGGCAGATCTTGCCGGTTTACCTGATTCTGCAAAGGCAGCGGCAGCCCAAACTGCAAGAAAAAAAGGCCATGATGGTTGGTTGTTTACGCTCAATATTCCCAGTTATTTACCAGTAATGTTGTATGCGGATAACGGCGCATTACGTGAAGAAATGTATCGCGCATATAGTTCAAAAGCATCAGACCAAGGGCCTAATGCAGGTGAATTTGATAATACTGCTAACATCGATGAGATACTTTCGTTAAAGCAAGAAGCGGCAGGTTTACTTGACTTTACTTCCTATGCGGAGCGTTCGTTAGCTACCAAAATGGCAAAATCGACAGAGCAAGTTACGCAGTTTCTAAGAGACTTGGCAAAACGTTCAAAACCTCAAGCGCAAGATGAACTAAAGGAAATTGTCGATTTTGCATCTCAGCAGTATGCTCAAAAAGATTTACAGCCATGGGATTACACTTATTTTGGTGAAAAATTAAAACAACAAAAATACGCAATATCAGACGAAGAATTGCGTCCATATTTTCCTGAAAAACAAGTGCTGAATGGCTTATTTGAAGTTGTTTCGCGTTTGTATGGTTTGCGTATTGAGCAACAAGAAGAAGTTGATGTGTGGCATGAAGACGTTTCGTTTTACAATATATTTGATGCCGACAATCAACATCGAGCTTCCTTCTACTTCGACTTATATGCTCGCGAAAATAAACGTGGCGGTGCATGGATGGATGATTGCAGAAGCAGACGCCGACTACCAAATGGCGAGTTACAGCTCCCAGTCGCCTACATGGTATGTAACTTTAATAGTTCTGTTGATGGCAAACCTGCGCTATTTACGCATGATGAAGTGGTCACGTTGTTCCATGAGTTCGGACATGGCATTCATCACATGTTAACCAAAATTGAAGCCGGTGGTGTGTCAGGTATCAATGGTGTTGCTTGGGATGCGGTAGAGTTACCCAGTCAGTTTCTTGAGAACTGGTGCTGGCAACCAGAAGCCTTGAGTTTTATCTCCGGTCATTTTGAAACTGGCGACGCCTTGCCAAGCGAATTGTTAGAAAAAATGCTTGCAGCTAAAAACTATCAATCGGCAATGCAAATGGTCAGGCAACTAGAGTTAAGCTTATTCGATTTTACGCTTCATCAGCAACGCAATGCTGAAAAATCAGTACAACAAATACTGGATGAAGTTAGACAAGAGGTAGCGGTAGTCATTCCACCTGCGTTTAATAAATTTCAAAATAGCTTTGGGCATATATTTGCGGGTGGTTACGCCGCGGGTTATTACAGTTATAAATGGGCTGAAGTATTGTCCTCAGATGCCTTTGGTCGCTTTGAAGAGGAAGGTATCTTTAATCAAGAAACCGGACGAGCTTTTTTGAGTAACATTCTTGAGATGGGTGGCAGTAAAGAACCCATGGAATTGTTTGTTGGGTTTAGAGGTCGTGAGCCAGAAGTTGATGCATTGCTGCGCCATTCAGGCATTGCGGCATGAGCTTAGCTCGGGCAAAAGATATTGATATCAAAGCAGAGGCCTTTGCGAGTCTTTATGACCGAGTATGCAAACGCAAAGGTAGTGAGGCAATGGTTAAAGATTTGCTGTCGCAGCCCGCTAGTAAAAAACAGATACTGGACACACCAGATGACCGTTTTTTAGCAGAGTTTACTAAGAAAGTGTTTCAGTCAGGCTTCGTCTGGCGTGTCGTACGTCAGAAATGGCCAAATTTTGAAGAGGTGTTTTTTGGTTTTGATATCAACAAAATACTATTACTGCCTGATGAAATGTTAGAACAAAAAGCAACAAACCCCGCGATTATTCGCAACTTTAATAAAGTAAAAACAATCCGCGAAAATGCATGGATGATTGATGACATTCGTCGCAGCCACGGCAGTTTTGCAAATTTCGTCACGCAATGGCCGCAAGATGATCTTATTGGTTTATGGGATTATCTCAAGAAAAAAGGCGCAAGACTAGGTGGCAACACCGGGCCTTACGCTCTGCGTACGCTCGGTGTGGACACCTTCTTATTAAGTCGTGACGTCGAGGCTTATTTTGTTGAACATGGATTAATTGGCGGCTCTGCTAGATCGAAACGCAGTTTAAATACAATTCAAAATACTTTTTTTGATTGGCAAAAAGAGAGTGGTTTATCATTACAAGAACTCAGCCAAATTGTGTCTTTCAGTTGTGGTGATAACTATGTAGGTATGGTTCAGTAATCTGAAAACAGAGATAAATGAATGCCGCGCATATTTTCCTAACCCAAGTTCAGCTTAGTAGATGTATTTATTCCGATTTTTAGCTACAATTAAGCCATTAGTTAGCTACAATTAACTCAGCACATAGAGTATGAATTTTGACTAATCACTATGCTAGCAAGTTACTTCTAAAAAGTGACGTTCTTTAAGTCACTGTCAGACAGTCATTTATTAGAAAATCACTTATAGTTAGCTAGTTATAGAAGTCTACTTAAAGAGAGTCACTGTTAAATAATTCATCAGTATCAAAATTCTTAAAAGAAGCAACTAAAATGCAAAGCACAAAACAAAAATCAGCAGCAAAACCCGACGATGAGCGTGGCGAGAATCTACTCGACCATTTAAGCGCTTCAGAAGAAAAAAATGTAGAGGAAAAAGCGTCAGAGCAAACGCATTTTGGTTTTAAGCAAGTCGCGAAAGCGCAAAAGCAGTCGATGGTTGCCGATGTTTTTCATTCCGTTGCGGCTAAATATGATGTAATGAATGATTTGATGTCACTTGGTATACACCGTATTTGGAAACGCTACACCATTGATTGCAGCGGTATTCGCCGAGGTCAAAAAGTATTGGATCTTGCTGGTGGAACAGGCGACTTAGCCTCCAAGTTTAGCCGCATTGTTGGTGCAACGGGGCAAGTGACATTGGCCGATATCAATCACTCCATGCTTTTGGTGGGTAAAGAAAAACTCACCAATATGGGTATTATGTCTAACCTCAATTATGTGCAGGCCAATGCCGAAGCTCTGCCATTCCCAGATAATCATTTCGACTTAGTTACCATGGCTTTTGGTTTGCGTAACGTGACAGAGAAATCGAATGCACTTGCTTCTATTTTTCGTGTCTTAAAGCCAGGTGGTTGCCTTTTAGTGTTGGAGTTTTCAAAGCCGAGCAGTGAGGTATTGAGCAAAATTTATGATACTTATTCATTTCATCTATTGCCAAAAATAGGGCAGTTAGTTGCTAACGACGCTGAAAGTTACCAATATTTAGCTGAATCTATTCGCATGCATCCTGATCAAGACACGCTTGAAGGTATGATGAAAGAGGTGGGCTTCGAACAAACCAGCTATACAAATCTAACCGCTGGTATTGTGGCTTTGCATAGAGGGTTCAAATTCTAAATGTATGAAGCTCAAGTCATCACCGCGGCTGTTGAATTTGCAATAAATAAAATATTGTCCTTTGATGAAGACAGTCAAGTACTGTTGCAACCCCTAGTTGGTAAGCAATGCGAAATAAAGTTACATGAGTTACCCTTTCCATTGGTGTTTAGCTTCCACGCGAGAAAAGTTGAAATCAGCTCTTTATCAAGTGATATAAGCGAGCAGGTTGCAGCACAAAAAAAACATCAAAAAAGCCACAATTATTGCGCCATAAACCTATCAATATTTATTATTAGTGAGCTACAAGATACCAGTAATATCACTCGCCTTATTCGTGAAAATAAACTCGATTTTGATGGTGATTTGCAAATCGCAAGGAATATGAGTGAATTATTTGTTGGATTAAATATTGATATCGAAGAAATTCTTTCTAAACATCTTGGTGATATTGCAGCACATCATGCAATGCAGAGCGTGGATTCTTTTGGCCAGTTCATTAAACACCAGCATACGCTAGCAATGCAAGCCTTGAGCGACGTAATACTGGATGAAAAGCCGATTGGTGTTAGGCCCATTATGCTCGAAAATTATATACAAGAAGTATCCGACGTGCGAGATACGGCAGCTAGACTAGAAGCTCGGTTGGCGATCCTAGAGAATAAAGCTAGGAAAAAGCAGTAATGAATATTAAGAAACAAAATGCGGTCGGTGAATATACTTCTTATCGTTATTTAGGAGATGCCAACAACACGATGAATGTTCTCAGTTTAGAGCATGTAAATAAGTTCTTTAACCATCACAAGCAGGGCAGCTAACGTGCAAATTAGACGCTTTTATGACATAGGTAAAGTGTTATTACAGCACGGACTCGACGAGATTATACCAGCACGTTTTAAGCCATGGTACGTGCGGTTCGCCCGTCGCTGTGTGTTTTGGTTGCCAAATAAGCACAAGAATCAATCCGAAGGGCGTCGACTGCGCTTAGCACTTGAAACCTTAGGCCCTGTCTATATTAAGTTTGGGCAAATGCTGTCAACGCGTCGCGATTTGCTAAGCGATGACATAGCAACAGAATTAAGTATGTTGCAAGACAACGTACCGCCATTTGATCCTAAAATAGCACAAGATATGATCAAACGTTCATTAGACATTACAGATTTGTCTGTGCTTTTTTCAAACTTTATGTCTAAACCTCTAGCCTCTGCTTCGATTGCACAAGTGCATACCGCAACCTTAAAAAGTGATAATAAAGAAGTTGTTATTAAAGTATTGCGCCCGAACATTCGACAAACTATTCAGGCGGATGTTGACTTGTTATTGAGTATCGCTGGTATTTTAAAACAATGGCTTCCTGACGGTAAGCGTTTGCGTCCAGTTGAAGTGGTGGAAGAATACAAGCGTACCATTCTTGATGAGCTAGATTTATTGAGAGAGGCGGCAAATGGAATACAAATTAAACGCAACTTCCAAGATTCTGATTCGCTATATGTCCCGTATTTTTATAGCGAACATTGTCGCAAAGATGTCATTGTAATGGAACGTATTTTTGGTATTCCCGTATCAGACGTTACTGCACTGAGAGCGCAAAATACAAATATGAAATTGCTTGCTGAACGCGGTGTCGAAGTATTCTTTACCCAAGTATTTAGAGACAGCTTTTTTCACGCCGATATGCACCCTGGAAATATTTTCGTCAGCAGGGAACACCCCGAAAATCCACTTTATATTGGCATAGACTACGGTATTGTGGGCACATTAAGCAAACAAGATAAGCGTTATTTGGCGGAAAATTTTATTGCCTTTTTCAACCGGGATTACCGCAAAGTGGCGGAACTCCATGTTGATTCTGGTTGGGTGCCAGCTGATACTAATATTGCTGATTTTGAAATGGGTATCCGCACAGTTTGCGAACCGATTTTTCAAAAACCACTCGAGGACATCAGTTTCGGCAATATCTTGCTGCAACTATTTAATACCGCCCGTCGCTTTAATATGGTGGTTCAGCCGCAACTGGTGCTACTGCAAAAAACACTGTTATATGTTGAAGGTCTTGGTCGTCAGCTTTATCCGCAGTTAGATCTTTGGAAAACAGCGAAGCCTTTCCTAGAGAACTGGATGAAAGAGCAAGTGGGACCCAAAGCGATGTTTAAAAAGGTATATGAAAATTTACCATTTTGGAATGAGAAGTTGCCAGAGATGCCCGACTTAATATATGACGGGATGAAGCAATTGAAACGCCTTCCAATTGAACAACAAAAACACCATGAACTGCATATTGAAGCTATTAAGAACACCCAAAAAGCCCGTTTTTATAGCCATCTTGCCGCCGCATTTTCAGTGATTGCGGTATTGATGTACCTTTTTGAAAAGCCAGTTTGGTGCAGCATTGGTTTAGGCTTCTTTGGTGGTATTTGCTGGTTGATGTCGTGGCGTAAGCTTTCTTAGACAACAATTTTATTTTAAAACTAGTTAGCTGAACAACTATATTTGTTAGCAGCTAAGGATAGAACTAACATAATTAATAAAAATAAGGGATACATATGAAGCACACATTAATTGCATCAAGCATTGGAGTTTGTTTATTGATGGCAGGGGCAACGGCATCTTCCAGTGCAGTAGCAAGCGACAAAGAAGTGCTGGCGACAGATTTAGTGGATATTTTTGAAAGACTAGGTGGTAAGCAACCTGGTTTCAGAAAAGCCCACGCCAAAGGAATGTGCGCAATAGGTATGTTTGTGCCGTCGCCCAACGAACACTTTAAAGGTGCTGCTTTATTGGCAAACGGTGACTTGCCTGTTGCTATGCGATTTTCTCTAGGCGGTGCTAACCCCAATAGTGATGAACGAGCGCCGGGCACTCGCGGTATAGGTATGCAAATTAAATTACCAAGTGGTTCATTCCACACGTTCACCGGGAACAATTTCCCTGTTTTTGCGGGTAAAGATCCAGAAACCTTCTTTGGTTTTTTATCCACATTATTACCAGACGAAAACGGTAAAACAGATCCAGCTAAAACAATGGCTTTCATCCAGGCAAATCCTTCAGTGCAAGCAAATGCAATGTGGAACCAACAGGCTAAAACACCTGCTTCTTTCGCAAACACAGGTTTTTTTGGCCTCCACACGTTTTATTTTAATCAAGCGAATGGTGAAAAAACCAAATTTCGTTGGGACATTCAGCCAAGTTTAGGGGTCAAAACCTTGGATAAAGATGAAGCAGCCGAAATGCCCGACGAGTTCCTAGTTGACACTTTTACCAAACAGCTTAAAGAAGGCGCAGTCAGCTTTACGATTATGGCGAGTTTAGGTGAAGAGCAAGACAGCGATATCGATCCTTCACAACAGTGGCCAGATGAGCGTCCGCAGGTTGAGTTAGGCACAGTGATGATAACAGCGAATGGCGGCGATGAGTGCAAAAACACTAATTTTGACCCGAATATGATGTCTGCTGGCTTCACGCCAAGCGCTGATCCTATCTTAAGAATGCGTTCACCAGCGTATGCAATTTCATTTGGTAAGCGACTCAGTAATCAATAGTCGATATCAACTCTGCCTGTGAATAGTGCAACGCCACACATTATTCACAAGCTAGCCTCCAGCCCGCTTTATGTTGCAACCACGTTTCATGTATGACTTCAGCATGCACTAGTGGATGTGAGAGTAAAACCCCATCGCCGAAGTGCAAATGCCAATCGTCACCTGATACAGTAAGTTTAGGATTGGGAATAGTGTCGTCTCGTCTGCGAGTACATAAAATCACCGAAATCCTGACAATACGCAACGCGTTTACGAGCATTTCTTTCAAGTCTTCTTGGTAGTTATTAAATACTTTTAAATCAATATCTTGGCGGTGCATGCCAACTAAATCTCGAATAAACATACGTTGCAGTGTGGTGAAGCCTGTTAATTCAACATGTGTCAAAATATACGCACCATGTTCATGAAACTTCTTATAGCCGATGTGTAAGCCAAGTTCGTGCAGCGCCGCCGCAGAAGAAATGAGTGCTTCTGTGTCAAAGTCACAGAATTTGCTCTGCGCGCACATCTGACGGCTTAACGCCATAGCAACTTTACGCACTCTGTCGCTTTGTGCTGTATCGATGTGAAAACGTGAAACCAGTTGATTGATGCCTTGAGTTCTGCGATCAGATCGTTGGTAATTATCCAACATGCCATAAATTATACCCTCGCGAAGCGCACCACCTGAGATCTGCATATTTTTTAAATTCAATTGCTTAAATAGTGCGATTAGAATAGCTAGGCCAGCCGGAAAAATAAGCTTGCGTGAATCGGCAAGTCCATCAATCTGTAAACTATCAATATGCTGACAAGCAATAGCTTGGTCACGTAATTGATATAGGTAATCCAATCTGATAGCGTCGTTTATACCTTGTTTAACTAGGATACTGACAACAGCTTGGGGAGTGCCTGAAGCGCCTAAGCATTGCTGCCAATCAAAGCATTTGAACGTGGCTGCATAGGGGAAGAGCATTTCTTCGGCGGCAGCGAGTGCATGTTCGAAGTTTTCTTTACTTATCAAGCCCTCTTTAAAATACCTTTCCATGAAAGTGACACAACCCATGTCCACACTGTTTAAATGTAGCGGTTGCATATCGCGGCCAACGATAACTTCGGTACTTGCACCACCAATATCAACAACCAAAGTATTACCTTGGTTTGCTGAGGTATAAGCAACACCTAAATAAATTTGACGGGCTTCTTCTTCACCCGATATGACATTGATTTTATGATTAAGGATACGTTCGCCACGAGTGACAAAATCGGCTGCATTATTAGCAATACGCAAGGTAGCTGTGGCGACAACTTTGATGTTAAATTTAGGGATATCGTCTAATTGTTCGCGAAAGGTTTTTAAACACTCAAGACCACGCTGAATGCTCTCTTCTGATAGATTGAAATCATCACCGAGACCTGCAGCGAGCCTTACTTTGCGTTTATTTTTACTGACTATTTGAACACTACCGCTGAGTACTCTAACTATCACCATGTGAAAGCTATTTGAGCCTAAATCAACGGCAGCATAATATTCATCTTGTATGACAGTATTAGGTACTTCTTGGATCAAGCGCGACTACCCCTAGTTTTTTCCTTGGTGGTTCCTTTTTGGGCCACTTGGACGCTGCCCGCCAGAAGAACGACCGCCCCGATTACCTGGTCGACCATCAGTTCTGCCTCTTGGCTTGCGATGGAATACAGGCGCCTTTACGTCTTTCAGTAACTGCTTAGGATCATAGTCGGTTACTGTAATTTGATGTTCAATATACATTTCAATGGCTGGCAAATTCAAAGCATATTTTTCGCAAGCGAAACTAATCGCAATGCCGCTTTCACCTGCTCGACCTGTTCTGCCGATGCGATGCACGTAATCTTCTGCGTCATCGGGTAGGTCATAGTTAAATACATGCGTGACTTTAGGAATGTGCAAACCACGAGCAGCAACATCGGTAGCTACCAATATATCTATTGCTCCGTTGGTAAAGTCTTCAAGAATACTCAAACGTTTCTTTTGAGGTACATCGCCACTCAGCATACCGACTCGATGTCCATCAGTTTGTAACCATGCAGACACAGTTTCACAGCCAAATTTGGTATTGGCAAACACAATGGCTTTGTCTGGCCATTCGTTTTCAAACAGGGTTAACAGCAGAAGAGGCTTGTCTTTATCTGATGGGTAGAATAATTCTTCAGATACTCTCGTTGCAGTTTTCTTTTCGGGTTCAATTTGCACATGAGTTGGATTATTCATGTGTTCATAAGCAAGCTCTTGAACGCGAAAACTTAAGGTAGCAGAAAATAGCATACTCAAGCGTTGAGTTGGTTCTGGCATGCGTCTAAATAAATAGCGGATATCCTTGATAAAGCCGAGATCAAACATTCGATCAGCTTCGTCGAGTACGGCTACTTGTATATTTTTCAACGAAAAAATATCTTGCTTATAATAATCGATTATACGGCCAGTAGTGCCAATAACAATATCTACACCTTTTGTTAATCGATCCCGTTGACTTTCGTAACCTTCACCCCCATATATTAGACCAAGCGATAATCCACAGTGTTTGCTAAGCAGTTCTGCATCATTGTAGATTTGCACAGCAAGCTCTCGGGTTGGTGCCATAATAATGGCTCTCGGACTCGGTTTATTTGGCTCGTTGTCAGGTTTCGGGTTATGTAAAAGGTGGTGGAAAGTAGCCACCAAAAATGCAATAGTTTTGCCTGTCCCAGTTTGTGCCTGCCCAGCAATATCGTTTCCTTTAATAAGTTGAGGCACTGACATTGACTGAATTGGCGTGCATTTGGTGAAATTGGCTTCCTCAAGCGCTTTTAGAATAAGCGGATGGATCGGAAGATCGGAAAAAGATGTATTTGTTAAATGTGTTTGTGGCATAGCTTATAGCTTATCATTGCTTGCATTAAAAACAATTTCTATTAACACTATAGGACAAGGCTGAAAGTCTCAGCGGATGACCAAATTTGGAGAAAAGAATGAGCGACAAAATTATCTCGTTGAGTGACGAAAAATTCGAAGCAGATGTAATCAATGCTAACGGTCCTGTTTTAGTTGATTTCTGGGCAGAATGGTGCGGCCCTTGTAAAATGATCGCCCCAATCTTAATCGAGATTGCTAACGAGTTTGAAGGAAAGGTAACAGTTGGTAAGCTTAATGTCGATGAAAATAACGAAACACCCCCTAAATACGGTATTCGTGGTATTCCAACATTATTGCTTTTCAAAAACGGTGCCGTCGCAGCAACTAAAGTGGGTGCGCTGTCAAAAACTCAATTAGTTGAATTTTTGAACGAAAATATCTAGACTTTATAACTGGTTTTAATCATTATCAGAAATATCATTAAAGGCTATCAATTTTGATGGCTTTTTTTATTTAAAAGTTATTTTTTTGTAAAACTGGACGATAACCTAATTTAGTGATAACTTATTCGAACGCTCACCCGAGTAAACCTTTTTTTATATTCCTTCAGTGCCCACTGTTAACCGATCACCTACATTAAAGTAATGTGAAATGACAATTGTTAATAGAAGCTGTGTAAACAGCGAGTCGTCTTCAGCTTGTATCAACCGTATGTTGTTATTTTCTTTAGTCAAATAATCTATAGATGTAGCACTGAAAGAAAACATAAAATCATACTTCAATAACGACATTTTTAACCAGAGACTATTTTTGATAGGGCATTGTTAAAAAGAACAAACAGTTTGTACTTATTACGCCGCCTAAACATAAAGACCTACCAATATGAATTTGACCGAATTAAAAGACAAACCCATCAGTGAATTAGTATCCTTATCTGAAGAGATGGGATTAGAAAATCTAGCCCGTGCTAGAAAACAAGACATTATATTTTCAATATTAAAATCCCATGCGAAAGGTGGCGAAGACATTTTTGGAGGTGGCGTTCTTGAGATCCTTCAAGATGGTTTTGGATTTTTGCGCTCCGGTGATTGTTCCTATTTAGCTGGGCCTGACGACATTTATGTCTCACCGAGTCAAATTCGACGCTTTAATTTGCGCACAGGTGACACCATTGCAGGGAAAATTCGCCCACCAAAGGACAGTGAACGTTATTTCGCATTGCTTAAAATACGTGAAGTGAACTTTGATAAACCTGAAAATTCTCGCAATAAAATCCTTTTTGAAAACCTAACTCCCTTACATGCCAATGAACGCTTCAGACTAGAACGTGGAAATGGCAGTACTGAAGATATCACTGCACGCATACTTGATTTGGCATCCCCAATTGGGCGTGGTCAGCGTGGTTTGATTGTTGCACCGCCAAAAGCAGGTAAAACGCTTTTACTGCAAAACATTGCACAATCAATTGCGGCAAATTATCCAGAAGCTCAGTTAATGGTTTTGTTAATTGATGAGCGTCCAGAAGAAGTAACAGAGATGCAGCGTTTGGTGCAAGGTGAGGTTATCGCTTCCACTTTTGATGAACCAGCGAGTCGCCACGTCCAGGTTGCTGAAATGGTAATTGAAAAAGCGAAACGTCTGGTTGAACACAAAAAAGACGTGGTTATTTTGCTTGATTCACTCACTCGTCTAGCGCGCGCTTACAACACGGTTATTCCTTCTTCAGGTAAAGTACTGACCGGCGGTGTTGATGCCAATGCACTGCATAAGCCTAAGCGATTCTTTGGTGCAGCTCGAAATGTTGAGGAAGGTGGCAGTTTGACTATCATTGCCACTGCTTTGATTGATACGGGTTCTAAAATGGATGAGGTAATTTACGAAGAATTTAAAGGTACGGGCAACATGGAATTGCATCTAAATCGTAAGATTGCTGAAAAGCGTGTGTTCCCTGCTATCGACTTGAACCGCTCAGGTACACGTCGTGAGGAACTATTAACGTCCCAAGATGAATTGCAGAAAATGTGGATACTGCGTAAAATCGTGCATGAAATGAGTGAAATAGACGCGATAGAGTTTTTAATTGGTCGTCTAGCGATGACAAAAACAAACGATGAGTTCTTTGACTCAATGAAACGTTTGAAGAGCTAGTTTTTTCTAGCGCAAGTTAATACTCTTAGTAAGTTCTATTAACCGTTATTAAATTGGAACTGCGATATTTTTATATGGCGGTTTTTTTTTGTATTGCGGAAAGTTTTCCATCGCCATCGCCATCGCTATTTGCTGTCGAGGGGTGGGGAATTAAATCAGCTCACTGAAACCGAGATGGACGTGGCAAACAGCGGAGATTTAGTGTCTCTTGTAGGTAAAAAAGTCGAGGCGACTATTTTAACGCTCGTAATGTAGTCTATTTTACGCTACGTTTTCAGGGTTGATTAGTGTACATTCAATACACTCAGTCGTTTCCAATTATCAAACAATAATAAAAACTAAGGTAGATTATATATGAAATTCTTACTTCCTCTATTCACACTACTCTCGTTTACTGTTTTTAGTATTGCGAGTGCGCAAGAGAATGACACTGTGGCTATGATGGCTGATAAAATTGAGCCTGAAGTAATCAAGTGGCGTCATCACTTGCACCAAAACCCAGAATTATCTAATCGCGAGTTTGAAACTGCCAAGTACATTGAAAAATATTTACGTGGCTTAGGCCTAGAAGTTACTACAGCCGTAGCTATTACTGGTGTTGTTGCTATTTTAGATTCAGGAAAGCCTGGCCCAACGGTTGCATTGCGAGCCGATATGGACGGTTTGCCGGTTCCTGAGGAGAATAATTTACCTTTTAAATCTACGGTAAAAGGCATGTTAGATGGAAATGAAGTACCCGTTATGCATGCTTGTGGTCATGATACTCACATGGCTATGCTTATGGGGGCGGCAAAAATCCTAACAGAAATGAAAGGTGAATTGCGTGGTAAAGTTAAATTCATCTTTCAGCCAGCAGAAGAGGGCGCGCCTTCAGGAGAGAAAGGGGGTGCAGAGGTCATGGTTGCAGAAGGTGTTCTAAAGAACCCTGATGTTGATGTGATTTTTGGTTTGCACATAAGCTCCAACACTGATGTGGGCAAAGTACGCTATAAGCATGGTGGCATTATGGCTGCCGTTGACCCGTTTAAAATCATTGTTAGAGGCAAACAGGCGCATGGCGCATACCCGTGGAAGAGTGTCGACCCAATCACTACCTCGGCTCAAATCATCATGGCATTACAAACAGTTGTTAACCGCGAAATTAAGTTGATTGACGATGCGGCTGTAGTGACTATCGGTTCTATTCACGGTGGAAATCGTTCGAATATCATTCCAAATGAAGTTGTTATGGTTGGTACTATTCGCACATTAAACAAAGCGGCCCGTGAGCATATGTACGAAGCAATACCTCGCAAAGCTAAAGGCATTGCCGATAGCATGAGAGCAGAGGTTGAAGTCATACTGCCATTGGATTATAGCTACCCAATTACATTCAATGACCACGCGCTTATGGATCAAGTATTACCTACGTTAGTGCGCACAGCTGGGCAGGAAAACGTAATCAACTCAAAAGCGGTAACCGGTGCAGAAGATTTTTCTTTTTTCCAGCAGGAAATACCAGGTGTTTATTTATGGGTAGGTGGTAAGCCATTGGATGTAGCTGAGGAAGATGCCCCGGATCACCATACGCCGGAATTTTTTGTAGATGACAGCGGTATGAAGTTAGGCGTGAAGCTTCTGACTAACATGACTCTGGATTATATGAAAAACGCAAAATAAACGGTAAGTTTTTATGTAAAAAAGCACGATATTGCGTATAATAACGTGCTTTTTTAATGGCTAGAAAAAATTATCAAGCTGATTTGATAGCCCTAACCGATTGAAGTGGTAATTAAAATGGCGCAAGTTGCAATTGTAATGGGTTCAAAATCTGATTGGCCTACGATGCAAAAAGCAGCACTTATGCTTAAAGAGCTAGGTGTTTCATATGAAGCGAAGGTTGTTTCAGCTCATCGCACTCCCAATTTATTAGTCGAGTTTGCTGAAAGTGCCGCTAATCAAGGCGTGCAAGTAATTATTGCGGGCGCTGGTGGCGCAGCTCACCTGCCGGGTATGATTGCGGCTCACACATATCTCCCTGTTTTTGGTTGTCCTGTTCGTTCCAGTCAGCTCAACGGTTTAGATTCACTGCTTTCTATTGTGCAAATGCCTAAAGGTGTCGCCGTAGGGACACTCGCTATCGGCGAATCTGGCGCTGCTAATGCGGGTTTGCTTGCTGCTCAAGTTATCGCCTTGCAAGAGCCTAAGGTGAGAGACGCAATTATTGCATTTAGACAAAAACAAACTGACACGGTGATGAAAAATCAAACATTGGAATTGGACGTTTGAACGTTTTAGTTTACGGTTCAGGCCAACTAGCACAAATGATGTATTTGGCGGCGGCACCGCTTGGAGTAATAGTAAGTGCAGTTGATGTATTCACGGAAACTGTTGTGGATCCGGTTTCAAAAAAACCAACCGGGGTTTCATTGAGCCAAGCAATACACGACGCAAATGCAATTACCGTTGAATTTGAGCACGTACCTGAACATCTATTGTTGGAAGCAGACAAAAGTGGAAAGCTTTACCCTAATGTCGCTTCTATTTTAGCTTGCGCAGATCGTGTCAGAGAAAAAGTCTTACTAAATAAGAATAAAATCCCAAATTGTGACTATTTGATTATTAGCCATGTCGATCAGTTAGATGATGTGGTTGCTGCACTGGGCGAAAAAGTCATCTTTAAAGCCAGTCGCGATGGTTATGATGGTTATGGTCAGTGGCGTATAAGCTCAGTTGCAGAATTACTTGCTCTACGTCAAGAGTTTGCATTACTCGACTTAGCAAAAGTACCATTGATTGCAGAAAAAATGATGCAGTTCGAGCGTGAAATATCCCTACTCGGTGCCAGAAGTAAAGATGGGCGAGTTGTATGTTTCAGCTTAGCTGAAAATCTACATCATGAAGGACAATTGCATGTTTCAGTTGCTCCTATCACCAAGCTCTCCGATACTTTACAACAAAAAGCGAATGACATTTTTGTAAGTCTAGCAACCTCGATGGAGTATGTTGGTGTGCTAGCGGTTGAATTATTTCAATGTGGCGAAGAGCTATATGTAAATGAAATAGCACCGCGGGTGCATAATTCCGGGCATTGGACTCAGCAAGGTTGCTCTACAAGTCAATTTGAACAACATATAAGAGCGGTTTTGGGTTTACCTCTGGGCAGTACTGAGGTCATTGGCGTCAGTGCAATGGTTAACATTCTAGGCTGTACAACTTTTAACCGCGACTTAGTGGGTATTCCCAATGTACATTTGCATTGGTACGGCAAAGAAGTTCGTGTAAAACGCAAGATGGGCCATATCAATGTTATTGCAGATTCACACGCTAATTTAGGTTCGAAGCTGAAGCAACTAATTGAATTTTTACCGCTTGAGCATTTTCCAAAATTGGAAGCTGAAGCGAGACGCTTGCAAAAAAGCTAAAATTAGTAATATAGTATTGAAAATCAGAGCAGCATACATAGAATGCCCATCGCCATCGAAGCTGAAAGGGCACATTTTTACTTGCGATAGCTTATTCTTCTATACTCAATGCAGTGAGTCTGTCTATTAACTCACTTTATCGGTCTACTCAAATATCAGCTTGGCATAGCTGCTAATACCGTTTCAGGACCAATAGGTAAGTCTCTTACCCTCGCACCTACGGCTTTAAAGATCGCATTTGCAATAGCAGGTGCGACTGCAATTAAGCCAGGCTCACCTAAGCCAGTAGGAAACTCTGTGTTTTGCATAAAACTGATATCCAACTCAGGTAGATTATTCATTCTAAGAGGCGAGTAGGTATTAAGATTCGTGTCTTTGACTTGGCCTTTCTCAAAGGCAGTGCCTTCAAATAACGCTAAACTCATTCCCCACAACATAGAACCTTCAGTTTGAGCTAGTGCGCCGTCTGGATGCACCACCGTTCCGCAGTCCAGTAGACCAGTCAATTTATGTACTTTAACGGTACCGGTCTTCGGATCGACTTCAACATGCGCGATACAGGCGCACCAAGTTGGCATGTCGCGTTCTTGCCCAGCAGCGATTGCAACTCCAAGCCCTTGATTTTTTGGCAGCTTACGGCCCCAATCAGCTCGCTCTCGGATATCAGTTAAGACCTTAGCTAAACGTCTCGCGCCACCCACAGAAACAGGCGATGTACCCGCATTCTTGCCACTGGCATCGAGTAAAGATAAGCGAAAATCAATAGGGTCAATACTTTGCTTATGCGCTATTTCGTCCATAAAAGACTCAACCGCCCAGCCGGTCCATCCGGGCCCTACCGCTCTTAGATAGCCTGGAACGAAGGTTTTTTGTGCCAGCGGATTATTAATCGCACGCACCCTATGATTCGCTAAGGTATACCAATGGTTGGCACCCGAAATAGCAAACGGGTCATACGTATCCTTTTTATCCAAACCCTCGGGCATAGAGCTCGGTGCCACGGCTAAAGTAGGCCAGCCTGCGGCAGCGCCATGTTCAATTCCAAGCAGTTTTTGGTCATCGCCCCAGTACGCATTCATCTGCTGCACAGAAGGCGAGCGTACACAATCAAAACGGGTGTCATCTTCACGTGTAAATACGAGCTTAACCGGTTTACCGATAGCCTGGGCTGCTAATGCCGCAGGTATCATGTAATCACCCATTAAGCGACGACCGAAACCACCGCCTAAATAATACTGATGGATAATGATCTTGTCTTCGTTCATAGCCATTGCTTTGGCAACCACAGGTAAAAATAGTGACTGCCACTGATTGCCGCAATGTACGTGACATATTCCGTCTTTGATCTCTACCGCCGCGTTTACAGGCTCTAAGGCAAAGTGCAATACAGACGAAGTACGATATACAGATTCAAGGGATGTTTTTGCAGTCTGGGCGGCTTTTGTTACATCACCTTCTTCAACCACCAATGTACCAGACCTCTTATCCTGAACAAGTGCTTCTCCTGCTGCGATAATATCTTGTTCGCTGACATTGGCTGTTTCGCCTAGGTCGTATTCAACCTGCAGTGCATTTCCGGCTTTAATTGCCCCGTAATAGCTATCCGCTATTACAGTCACCCAACCTTGTACGGTATTGCTAGGATCCTTGAGTATTTGGTAACCCTGATAGCCTTTTACTTTTTTAGCATCACTGTCATCGACACTTTTGACGACACTGCCATGGCGAGTAGGCGGTATAACAGGTCTTGCATAAACCATGTTGTCAAGTTCAACATCGATACCGTATTTTGCGCTGCCATTAGTTTTAGCCGGAATGTCTAGCGCTTTGCTGGGCTTGGATATCAACTGGCGGTTGGCAGGACTCTTGGGATTGAATTCTGCCAACTCATCGGCGCTAAATATGCGATCAATATTACTATTTTTCACAATGTCGGCAAAACTTACCGATTGATTGCCCGCAACGATCATGCTGTTTTCTGCTTTACAGTCTTGCGGATAGACGCCGAGTAATTTGGCTCCAGCCTCAATCAAAGCAATGCGACCGGCTGCCCCTGCTTGAGACATAGGTACATACGTTTGAAAAACTGACCACGACCCACCGGTAACCATGTAGCCCCATTTAGGGTCAGTATCAACATGCTTAATTTCAACCTTATCCCAATCGGCACCTAGTTCGTCGGCAACGATAAGGGCGATAGCGGTACCCACATGTTGGCCCATTTCTGCACGCGCGATGTTGACCAAAATCTGGCCATTAATATCAATTTCAAACCAAACGGTAGGGCTAAATAGCTTATCCGTCAGTTGCTTTGCTACGCCACCTGAAACAACTTCAAGGGCATTAATTGCTGGAGCAAATGCCATCATTAGACCACCACCAACTGAGCCAATCAGAAAGCTACGTCGACTGGGCACAAAGGTCTCTTTGCTTAATCGAGTCATTTTAACTTACTCCCTGAGTGCTTGGCGTTGCTGTCTTCGGGGTGTAAATTTGGACCACCGAGTTGGATTGCATTGCAACATCTTTGATAGCTTCCTTGATACGGACATAAGTCATGCAGCGACACAAGTTGCCACTCATATAAGTTTCGATTTCATCCTCGCTTGGGTTGGCATTGGTTGCGAGTAACGCAGCAGCTTGCATGATTTGCCCTGATTGGCAGTAGCCGCATTGTGGCACTTGGTGGTCCACCCAGGCTTTTTGTAGGGGATGTTGGTTTTCTAAACCTTCAATTGTTCGAATGTCTGTATTCGCGATGGCATTAATCGGAAGTGAGCAGGAACGCACGGGCGAACCATTCAAGTGCACTGTGCAGGCTCCACACATGGCAATACCACAGCCAAATTTAGTGCCTTTTAAGCCGAATTCGTCGCGGATCACCCATAACAAAGGCGTGTCGGCCTCTGCATCCGTTCTTATCTTTTTACCATTTAATGAAAATTCAATCATGCTTGTTGCCTGTTTGATAATGCCAATTAAAGCGTAGTGACTAAAATTTCACGGCTAACATCCAGCGTAACATTACTATATTCGCCTGAATTAAGCATACCATGTTGAGTTAATTTTTCTATCAATCAATATCTGCTGCACCTAAATCGACATGAGATAAACGCGTTGGAAATTGCATCTTTTCGAAAAATTGCTCGGTCAATTCAATCCCACAATTAATACGTGACTCCTCATCACCTTTTGTCACATTCCAGATACGCTGGGCGTATTGCAATAATATTTCACGTTTAGCTTCCTTATTTACTTTCATTACAGTAGGTAACACTATTGATAAAGTGCGGGTGATAAAGTGCGGGCGTGGTCAATGCCGTGAGTACCCGTTAGTTCATGATCAATCATATGAGTTGTTCAATCTGTGGCAAACCCGCTCCCATTATGCCATTAAGGGCCATTGTCGCTGCCCACATAATATTGCCGCGAACTTCTATGTCTTTAGACGTTTCAGGCGCCAGTGGTTTTGGTCCTTCTTCGATTAAGGTAAGGAGTAGTCCCTCAGCAAAACGATCTTGCACCTTAGCGTTTACGCTTTAGGCAAGGTACTGCTCCATGGTGTGAACAAATGCATCCAATGCACCCGTGTTCGACTCAGAACCTGTTGCTGGTAGCGCAAGTAAGCAAGAGGCAAAGCCTTGTGAATGCGCGCCTGCTTGCTTACGATGTCCCAAGGGTCTTCACCTTCGAACAACGCCACAGCAGCAATAAATTTGCAGTCGTCAACAACCGAGCCACCGCCAACCGCTAGAATAAAGTCGATATTATCCCTAAAAAAAGTACAGGGATTTTAATCTAAACTAATGCTGCAAGTAATTTTTTCGCAGCCAATTCTGAGCTTTGAGGATTTTGACCTGTTATTACTAAGCCATCCTGAATCGCAAATACATTCCAATCAGCTACTTTTTGATATTTGCCACCGCGCTTAATTAATTCATCTTCTAATAAGAAAGGGACAATATCTGTTAGCTGCACGGCATCTTCTTCACTATTAGTGAAACCCGTTACCGCTTTGTCTTTAACCACGTATTCGCCCGCAGCATCTTTGATATTCAAAAATGCAGCTGTTGCATGACAAACTGCGGCGACTGGTTTGTTGGCAGCTAGGAAGCTTTCAATCAATGAAATTGAAACCACGTTGTCAGTAAGGTCCCATAATGGCCCGTGACCACCAGGGTAGAAAACAGCATCATAGTCTGACGCCTCAACATCAGCCAGCTTTGTTGTCTTAGCCATTAATGCTTGGACTTGGTTATCAACGTCATAGCGCTTGGTTGACGGCGTTTGAAAATCTGCTAATTCACTTTTTGGATCAATGGGTGGCTGGCCACCTGCCGGCGAAACTACAGTGACTTTTAAGCCCGCATCGATAAAAGCATAATAAGGCGCGGCAAATTCTTCGACCCAAAAACCTGTTTTTTCCCCGCTATTGCCTAGCTCAGCATGGGAAGTTAACACCATTAATATGTGCTTAGCTGTTGCTTGTGTATTCATCATCTTTCTCGCATCTGTTTTAATGTGAGTACATTGTATATTTTTATATGATTTCTAACAATACCAAGAAAATGGATAACATTGTTCTAAAAGTTAATACAATCTTTGCTATGATGGCGTATGAATTTATATTTTGAACAACTCAAAAGCATGGTGGTCTTTGCTCAGGTCGTTGAGCAGGGTAACTTAACCGCCGCGGCAAAACATATTGGCTTATCCCGAGCGGTTGTCAGCTACCACATTAAAAAACTGGAATCTGAGCTTGGAGTGAAATTACTTAACCGCACTACACGCTCAATTGCGTTAACCGAAGCTGGGGCTGAGTATTATCAGTCTTGCCGCGTCATCGCCGAGCGAGCCATCACTGCTAACCAGCAAATAGAGAATATTAAAAACGAACCCGAGGGCCTATTGAAGATCACCTGCCCTGTCAACGTGGGTTTGCAGATGGTGGTGCCTGCATTAAATCACTTTCGCAGCTTGTATCCCAAAATTGACCTCGATGTAATGCTCACCGACGAGGTCGTTAATATCATGCAAGAGGGCATTGATCTCGCAATTCGAGGCGCGCCACTGCCTGATTCTGGCCTACAAGCCAGTCACCTTTCTACATTAGCGACCTGCTTATGTGGAGCCCCAGATTATTTCAAAAGGCGAGGTCGCCCAGCTACCCCCGCAGATTTAGAAGAGCATGAGTGGGTAGTGTATCAAATGACTTCACCAGCCATCGAACTGACGAAAGGCGGCCATGTATATAGTGTGTTGGTTAAAGGTGGTATTAGCACTAACAACGCGGCGGCACGAACTGCTTTTCTGGAGGGCGGTCATGGCTTAGGCCGAATCCCGGTATACGACGCATGGCCCAAAATTCAAGCCGGCACGTTGGTAGCCGTATTAGATGACTACAAGTTAAAAGACATTGACATATATGGCGTCTTTCCTCCTGGCAGTGCAGCCTCAAAAAAATTAAGGCTGTTACTTGATTATTTAAAAGAGTATTTCATTAAAATCGACCGCCAAACACAAAACCCGATGGCTAACATAAGGCGCTAAAATTGGCGCTACCACGAATTTTAGCGTGCCTCTGTAGACAATTAGTCATTAAGCGCAATTAAGCGCTACTGCGGGTTTAACTTGTTGACTAGTCGCTTCTCAGCGGCCGCTGAGCTTGCGGGGTTTTGCCCGGTAATAATTAGTCCATCTTCAACTGCAAATGAGCCCCAGTCATCGCCTTTTTGGTAAACGCCACCTTTTGCTTGTGCTGTAGCATCCTGATCGAATTTTCTTGTATCGTCAGTTTGAAAATCAGCTAACTCACTTTTGGGGTCGATAGGTGGTTGCCCGCCTAATGGGCTTGCTAAAACAACATTAAAGTCGGCATCCTTACAAAACGTAGTAGGGTGCAGCCAATTCTTCAACTCATAAACTTGTTTTTTCGCCTGTGTTACCTAATTTATCATTGTTGGTAATCAAACATGCTATTTGGGCATAGTCCGATGCGCCGCTCCTGCACTCTAGGGTAAAGTCGAATAGACATCGAACATGATCTAGCAAAAAATATTGAGTAGTCTTGATTAATTAGACTATTATGTAGTTAAGTTGTCAAAATGAGGTTAAAAAGCGGTTTTTCAATTCTAAAATGACTTGTGACAAAGGAAGTATCTATGCATCAACGTAATAAAATAATATTTATTTTTTCCATAATCAGTATGTTAATTGCTAGCTCAGCCAGCATTCACGCCCACGAACACAAGCAGGCGAAAGAAAAAGTGGCTGTCGAAAATGCCTGGGCGCGAGCGACGTTTGCCTTAGCAAAAACAGGTGCCGTTTATTTGAGTATAGATAATCAAAGTAAAAACGACTTAACACTTCTAGCCGTTAGCGTCGACTCTGCTGTTGCGAGTGAGGCTCAATTGCATGAAACCTTAATGCAAGAAGAAATGATGATGATGCGCGAGGCCCAAAACGGATTTGAAATTCCTGCAGGCACAAGCCTTGAATTTTCGCCCGGTGGGAAGCACATAATGTTAATGGGGCTTGAGAAACCCCTCGAGACAGACGAGCAATTTATATTGTCTTTGATATTTGAAAATAACAAAGTTGTAAGGGTTCCTATTGAAGTAAAAGATGCTCGATAAATATCAACGAATGTGGAGAAAATTAAATGAGTCAAATAGATATTGGTATAAGCGAAGTTAGCAGACAAGAAATAGCCTACGGCTTAAACAAGCTGTTGGCCGATTCATATACGCTATACCTGCAAACGCATAACTTTCATTGGAATGTAACAGGTCCACAATTTCGTGAACTACATTTGATGTTTGAAGAACATTATACCGAGCTTGCACTTGCGGTGGATGAAATAGCTGAGCGAATCAGAACCTTAGGTTTTGCTGCACCAGCAACCTACAGCGCTTTTGCTGAACTTAGCAGTGTCAAAGAGGTGGATGGCGTGCCTGAAGCTACTGAGATGGTTAATATTTTGATGCAAGCACATGAAACAGTAGTTCGTACTGCTCGAGGAGTGTTAAAAATTGCTCAGCAGGCTGATGACGAATCCAGTGCATCTTTAATTGGCGATCGCATGCGCGCGCATGAAAAAACAGCGTGGATGTTGCGAGCCACACTATAAAAAAACAGATAAAAATTAATTGAAATTGTCGATCATAGTAAACTGTTAGCGAATCAATTGTGTGCATGGAAATGAGGCGATTGAAATCGTTTTTCGGCTTGTTCTGCACGACTTAAAACGAGATAATACTTATGATCAAAACGCTTATTGCCGCAACCATTCTTACCACTTTGTCGACGTCTACCATTGCAACTGAAATAAAAGTTGAAGAGCTTGCTAGTGGATTAAAAAACCCTTGGAGTATTGCTTTCATGAATAATGGCGATGCGTTGGTCACTGAGCGCGCTGGTGGTTTACGCCTACTTTCAAAGAGTGGTGAGCTGAGTCCTGCAATAAGCGGTTTACCTGAATCCGCAGTATTTGGACAAGGGGGAATGTTGGGCGTAACTATGCATCCAGACTTTGATGATAACAAGTGGGTTTATGTTTGCATGTCTGTTGCTAATGGCAAAGAAGGAGGCAAAGAAAGAGGCAGTGAAGTTCATCGTGGCAAGCTAGTCGGCAACACACTGGAAGATTTACAAGAGATTTTTGTCGCTAAACCTAAACTCGATAGCGCTCATCATTTTGGTTGCAGATTAGTTTTTGATAACGATAAAAAGTTATTCATTTCCTTGGGTGACCGGACTAAGCAAGATCAAGCGCAATTAACCAGCAATCATATTGGGGTAGTGGTAAGAGTGAATGATGATGGCTCTGTGCCAAGCGACAACCCATTCATAGACGGCCAGGCGCCAGAGATTTTCAGCTATGGTCATCGTAATGTGCAAGGCATGGCACTACATCCTGTCAGTGGCCAAATTTGGACACATGAACATGGGCCCAAAGGCGGTGATGAAGTTAATATTCTAGCCAAAGGTGCTAACTACGGTTGGCCTAAAATTACTTACGGGGTAAATTACAACGGCACTTCAATCACCGATAAAACTGAGATGGATGGCATGCTTCAGCCGCTCACTTACTGGGTACCTTCTATTGCTCCAAGCGGAATGGCATTTTACACGGGTGATGAGTTTCCTGAGTGGAAAGGTAACTTGCTGGTCGGTTCCTTAAAGTTTAGATACCTTAATAGAATGCATATGGACGGCGAAAAAGTGGTCAAGCAGGAAGAACTACTTAAAGATCGCAACGACCGCATTCGCGATGTAAAGCAGGCGCCAGATGGCAGTATTTATCTGCTCACTGATGATGTCAATGGTAAAGTATTAAGGTTAACAAAGGGCTAAATTTAACTTCGTAAACCAAACAAACGGCTAGTTTTGAGCGCTAGCCGTGCTTTCTTAAAACCATTCTAAAATACCTTAAGTTCCCAAAAACTGTCTAATTCTTTAACGAGACCTTGCCAGTTAAGATGTCCTTAAACATAAGCCAATCGCCCATTAAGCTATACAATGGATACTGAAATGTAGCGGGCTTGTTATGTTCATAGAAAAAGTGGCCCACCCATGCAAACCCATATCCAATGACGGGCATAAGCCAAAGTAATAGCAACTGGTTCGTGATTAGCGCAAAGGCAATAAGTAATAGTACAAGCCAAGATCCAATGAAATGTAACAAACGGCAGGTACTGTTTGCATGTTCTGATAAGTAATAAGGATAAAAATCACTAAAGCTTGTATATTTTTGTTCCATCTCGGACAACCTCCCTTGCGCTAATGTTAATGGATATTAGCACATCATTGCGAAGAAACAATTGGGTTCTGTATACTCTAAACAGGTTGCTTTCTATGAATAAAACCCAATACTCTCTATTATTCAAAAAAAACAAGAAAACAAAGTTATGTTGCCAGAAGTAAATGCAAGTCAGATTGATATAACATTAGAGAACTTCCAACAAGTTATTTTGGAAGAGTCAAAAACCAAGGTGGTGATGATTCAGTTTTGGGCGCCATGGAGTGAACCATGCACGGAACTAGCACCAGTTCTTCAGTGTATCGCTGCAGAATATCAACGTGATTTATTGTTCGCTCGGGTAAATTGCGACGAACAACAGGAAATTGCGGGTCAATTCGGCGTAAAAGGTCTGCCCACGGTTATTCTTGTTAAAGACGGCCAACCCTTAGATGGGTTTGCGGGCCCCCAAGAAGAAAAGCAAATTCGTGAAATGTTGGATAAACATCTACCTAAAGAAGAAGATGGTTTATTGCAATCGGCAATGGAATTAGTTTTGCAGGGCAACTACCACGACGCGTTTAGTTTTGCCAAGCAAGCGCTGGAATTGAACAGTGAACGTGCGGATATTCGCTTAATGATGGCTGATTGTTATGTTGAAGTGGGCCAAGTGGAACTCGCTAAAAAATTAGTAGAGCAAGTGAAGTTAGTAGACCAAGACGGCCAGTATCAGGCTATTGTTGGTAAAATCCAACTGGCGGAACAAGCGGCTGATTCGCCGGAAATACAACAGTTGCAAACTGAACTTGAAGCTGATCCACAAAACATGAAGCTCAAAGTCAGCCTAGCAGTGCAACTGCATCAAGGGCATCGCACCGAGGAAGCCTTAATATTGTTATTATCCGTGTTAAGACAAGAATTAGATTTTGGCGATGCGAAAAAAATTACATTGGATATGATCAACGCACTTCCCGATGGCGACCCACTGAAGTCACAATATCGCCGTAAAATTTACAGCTTGCTGTATTAGGCACGATGTTTAAATGTTAGATAGTATTCTTTTAGCTATTTGTTTTGTATTAGTTGTAGAAGGATTAATGCCTTTGCTAATGCCAGATAAATGGAAACAGTTTTTGATGCAAATGGCGTTATTGCCCAGTCAATCTTTGCGTCGAATGGGTGGTATTTTGGTGGTTATCGGTGCTGTAAGTGCTTATTTCTTAATAATGAATACATAAATAGCAAATATGGGGTGATTTTTACCTTACATTTTTGCTAATATCTCCGCCTAATTTTCTGAAATATACCTCTCATGGCTAAAAATGTTGTAGTACTCGGCACCCAATGGGGTGACGAAGGAAAGGGTAAGGTCGTTGACCTTCTGACTGAGAAAGCTTCTTTTGTTGTGCGCTACCAAGGCGGACATAATGCGGGACATACGCTGGTTATTGATGGTGAAAAAACCGTACTTCACTTAATTCCCTCAGGTATCTTGCGTGAGAACGTCAAGTGCGTGATTGGAAATGGCGTGGTTTTAAGCCCCGAAGCATTGCTAACAGAAATGGCGATGCTAGAAGAGCGCGGTGTGCCGGTAAAAGAACGCTTGGTGATCAGTGAAGCTTGCCCATTAATTTTGCCTTGTCACATTGCATTAGACATAGCAAGAGAAAAAGCGCGTGGTAACAAAGCCATAGGAACTACTGGGCGCGGTATTGGCCCAGCCTACGAAGATAAAGTATCGCGCCGCGGTTTGCGGGTTGGCGATCTCTTCAACCCAGCAGACTTCGCTATTAAGTTAAAAGAAGTACTCAGCTATCACAACTTTATGCTCACTGAATATTACAAAGTCGACGCGGTTGATTACGATACTGTTCTAAAGCAAACGCTTTCGGTTGCTGATTTATTAAAATCGATGGTAGTGGACGTGACTGACTTGCTCGAAACGGCAAGACAAAACAATCAGTCGATCATGTTTGAGGGTGCGCAGGGTACGTTGCTTGATATTGACCACGGTACCTACCCATATGTAACTTCTTCAAATACAACCGTCGGTGGTGTTTGCACTGGCGCAGGTTTTGGTCCGCTCAATCTCGACTATGTGTTGGGTATAGTAAAAGCTTACACTACTCGTGTTGGTTCGGGTCCTTTTCCGACAGAGTTAGATTGTGAAGTTGGCCAGCATCTTGGTGTTAAAGGCCATGAGTTTGGCGCGACTACCGGGCGTAAACGTCGTACCGGCTGGTTTGACGCGGTTGCAATGCGACGCGCAGTTCAATTAAATTCTATTTCTGGTTTATGCCTGACTAAGCTTGATGTTTTAGATGGTCTAGAAACATTACGTATTTGCATCGGTTATAAAGATGCAGTCGGCAACGTTAGTAAAATACCACCACTAGCAGCAGAAGGTTATGATTTGGTCACTCCCGTTTATGAAGACGTTCCTGGTTGGTCCGATAGTACCTATGGCGTAACAACTTATGCCGGTCTTCCTGTTGCTGCTCAAAACTACGTTAAACGTCTTGAAGAGCTGACTGGTGTCGCGATTGATATTATTTCAACCGGTCCTGACCGCAAACACACAATGGTCTTGCGCAGTCCATTCGATGCGTAATCCATTTGGGCAGGAAAGCGCACAAGTAATGCACTAATTCAGTCAATAAGATGATAAAAATGCTGACACTTTATCGGCATTGTTTTTGACTAGCGATTTGTCTATTGATTTGAATATTAAAGAGTGCAAGAGCGATCGATTAAATTGCGCGTAAACAGGTGTCTATTATTCGCTTTACTGAATGCCTTTGCTACGCTATATATAGATCTTATAATTATTACGAGTGTATTGAATGCAAAAAGTCTCAGCAACTGTTCACCAAGCTAATTTTTCGTCTCACAGTGAGACTAATATCGATGAGTTAAAACGCACTTTCGCCACAGGCCGAACCAAGCCTTATCAGTGGCGAATTGAGCAATTAACTGCATTAAAGCAACTGATTGAAGAGAATAGTAATGCAATTATTTTGGCATTGCACACCGATTTAGGCAAATCCGAGACGGAATCGTGGTTAACTGAGATTGGTTATTCAATTGCCGATATCAAAGGGAATTTAAAACAACTCAAGTCTTGGATGAAGCCAATAAAAATAAGCACGCCAATGATCACGCAACCAGGGAAAAGTTATACTATCAGCGAACCACTGGGCGTCGCATTAATTATTGGTGCGTGGAATTATCCTTTTCAATTAGTTATTACGCCGCTAGTCGCTGCTATTGCGGCCGGTAATTGCGCGGTTATTAAACCCTCAGAGTTATCTGAGGCAACATCAGCACTGCTTGCGAAACTTGTGCCCAAGTATCTTAATAATGCGGCCTTTAAAGTAATTGAAGGTGGTAAAGACGAAACCACAGAGTTGTTAGCGCAGCCCTTCGACAAATATTTCTACACCGGTGGGGAGCAAGTCGGTCGTATTGTTATGGCGGCTGCGGTTCAGCACTTAGCACCAGTAACATTGGAACTTGGCGGCAAGAGTCCCTGTGTGGTTGATGGCGAGACGAACCTAGATGTGACTGTTAGACGCATTGTGTGGGGTAAGTGGATGAATGCAGGGCAAACTTGTGTTGCACCCGACTATATTCTGATTGAAGAAGAATACCTCGCCGATTTCAGTCAGCGTTTGATTGCCGAGATTAAAAAGCAATATGGTAAAGATCCCTCACAAAATACAGATTACGGGCGAATAATTAACCAGCGACATTGCTCGCGTCTAATTACTTACTTAGAGGGTGAGAATGTCATTCATGGCGGTAAACACAATCTAGATAATAAATTTATTGAGCCTACAGTTGTTATTCAACCTGCCGCTAGTTCCGCATTAATGCAGGAAGAGATATTCGGTCCAATTTTGCCGATTATTACCTTTAAAAGTAAGCTACAAATACTCGACTTTATTACCACCAAACCGAAACCACTGGCAGCTTATGTATTTACTTCTAATGCTAAATTTGAAGCTGAATTTATTCAGCGAGTTAGTGCTGGGTCGATATGTATCAACGACACAAATATTTTCTTAGTAAATCACGATCTGCCGTTTGGTGGTGTCGGTACAAGTGGGATGGGGCAATATCACGGTAAATGTGGATTTGATACTTTTAGTCATACAAAGTCTGTTATGAAACGCAGTTTTAAGCTTGATGCAGCCATACGATATGCACCTTTTAGTAAGTTTAAGCTGATGTTACTCAAAAAGTTTTAATAGGATAAAGATATGCCTGCTCCTTTTCATTTAGCCATTGCCGTGACAAATCTAGCTCAAGCAGATGCATTTTACGGTGCGCTTATGGGCTGCGAGCGAG
>Ga0307933_1000186_pt1 | contig 59934 bp, 49 predicted proteins | sample OrgLakmetageno88_FD_201811 | JGI IMG/M metagenome (GOLD analysis project Ga0307933, IMG submission 201811) | Saline water microbial communities from Organic Lake, Antarctica - #88 | ecosystem: Environmental > Aquatic > Non-marine Saline and Alkaline > Saline | place: Antarctica: Organic Lake...
CCTGTCCCGCCAAACAGCGGGAGAACGCCCGGAACCTCGTAGCCTAAGCTACGAAGGTGAGGACGTGATGCAGAGCTGGTGAAAAAGACAATTCAGGGACATACAAAATTTACGTTAATAAACTCTAATGTATTGATTACGTTATGGTTTAAAGCATCTCTGCTTTTACGTATGTTCACCGGGCGGCTCTGAAGGATATAGTCGAAGGAGCTGTGCCAAACGCATCTGGTACTTCAAGCTGAGGCGCTACCAACGCCAGGCCGATTTTAATAAGGGCTAAATGATGGATGGTATGCTCGATGTTGTATACCAGTTCTCGCTCTAGATTAGTAGGGACAGTACTAGAGGCTGGGATGTTCTGTAAATCCTGGCATTGCAACACTAAGAGGCGCTGCTCCTTAATGCCTTTTAACTGTCGGCACAGCTTCTGTATGCGGTGCAGTGCCTGGTCAGGGGAGCTTTCTACTGCGGCCGACCGCTTGCGCTTGCTGTAGTTGATCTCCGTACCTGGCTGCTGGCACTGGCTTAGCAAGCATTCAAAGAACTCAATGAAGTGCCGGGTGTGCTGGCCAATGGAACTGCCTTGCAGAAGTGTAGGCCGGGCTGTGTATTGCTCGGTGGTCAGGTAAGGCAGGTATAGTTCTGCCTGTTGGAGGGTTTGGGCAGCTGCCTGGCTCAATTTCATGCGCCTTTTTTTGATTGAGGGCTCAAAATATAATTTAACCCGGGCTTAGAATAGCTAAATCAAGGTTTTTAACAATCAAAAGGCTTTACTTTGAATGCGGACTACTTTTTTAGGTCGCCTGTACCAGTAAGGGCGTAGCCTGCTTCAAAAATAATGGCCTTGAAAATACAGCGGTGCTTTATCTCATTGTTTTAAATTTTCTTTATATTGCTTTTCTTTATTTGAGGGAAGATGCAAAAAAGCATGCTCCTCGTTATTCAATTTTTGTCTGATTTCTCCCTTTATAAAACATTAAGTCTGCCTGTTTGCACTACAGGCAGTGTTTTGTGATAATGTGCCTTGGCAGCCCTGCTTGCCTGTGGTCCTTCAGGTGCCATGCTGGTATTGCAGTACCCTTTCTATGAGATACGGAAAGGCCAGGGGGCTCTTTATTGGGAGAAATAAGTGGAAAAATTGATATACCATGGTTTTTAATACAGTACAAGAAGACAAACAGTTGCTCCAAGAGGGACTTCATCAGGTATTCGGTGATTATGATCAGGCTATGCTGGAGTACATCGCCCCACGCCTGGAGTGGGTGAAGCTGAACGGTGGTGATTATTTAGTCAAAGAGGGTGCCTATGGTGACGCGGTTTACTTTTTGATCCGGGGTCGGTTGTTAGCTTTACGTAATATCAGTGATGAAAATAGCCAATATGAGGTGCTGGGCGAAATTGGGAGAGGAGAAGTAGTTGGTGAAGTTGCTGTACATGCAGAAGAGCCCAGGATGGCAAGCGTGATGGCTATTCGGGATAGTGCAGTGATTAAAATTCCGAAAGAAGCTTACTTTGAGACTATCAATCAGTTTCCTAAACTGGGGCATCAGGTTACTAAGCGAATCATCAAACGCCTGAAGCAGGACCTGAGCCACACGCCTCAGCCCAAACGACCAGTCACTATGCTGCTCCTTGGCCTTTATCAAAACCAGGAATTCGCAACCTATGCGAAACTTCTAAAAGAAGGTTTCGAAAAATACGGGAAGGTCCAGATATTAACAGAAACAAAAATCCGGCAGACACTTGGAGTTGCAAAGGAAGAGGAACTAGACGTGGGGTCAGAACGTGTTGGGCATTTGTTAGACCGGGAAGAGTCAGCGCATGATTTCGTTATCTACCTGAATGAGGAGCAAAATACGAGTTGGACAGCGCTTTTTCTTCGCCATGCTGATCAGATTTTGCTTTGGTCGCCTTTTGCTAACGGTCCATCACTCACCGCTCTGGAGCAACGCCTGCAGAGTAGCCTTGAAGAGAGCATGGCTCCTAAAATACTGATCTTGCAGCATGGGAAAGAAGCGGCGTTCCCGCAAGGAACGGCAAAATGGTTAGATAACCGCCCCTGGTTGCAACGTCATTTTCATATTAGAGCGGATAACTCCCTGGACATCCCCCGCCTCGTACGCAGTTTGTGCGGTAAAGCGATTGGGCTTACACTTGCCGGGGGAGGAGCTAAAGGCTTCGCACATATTGGGGTATACCGGGCTTTGCGGGAACAAAACGTGCCCGTAGATATCGTGGGAGGGACCAGCGCGGGCGCCATGCTGGCTGCGGTGATTTCTTTCGACTGTGCCTACGAGCGGACTGATGAGTGCCTTAAAAGAGCTGCTTTATATAATCCCACCAAAGATCTAAATCTGCTGCCAATGATTTCATTAATCAAAGGCAAACGATTTCGGGCTATGATTAGCCAGGCTATAGAGTGCCTGACGGGGCACCCGGATGTCGACCTTGCTGATTCCTGGATTCCACTCCACGTAGTGGTCAGTAACCTGAGCAAAGCCAGGGAGGAAGTCTTCACCCGGGGATCTGCCGTTCGGCTGCTTACGGCATCGGGGGCTGTTCCCGGTGTTTTTCCGCCAGTACCATTAGGCAATGATTTACTCGTTGACGGGGGTAATTTTAATAACTTCCCGGTAGATGTGATGCGTAAAATGGGAGCAGGCTCGGTCGTTGGCGTAGATTTCCTGCTTAATAAAAGCTATGAACTTGATTTTGATGAGGCACCAACCTCCTGGCAGTTGCTGAAGGATAAGTTCGGGCGCAGGAAAAGAAAGTACAGAATGCCCTCCATGACCAGCATTATCACAAAATCTTCGCTGTTGTACAGCACGGCGCGGCGTAAAGAGACCATTCAATACCTTGACGTTCACTTTAACCCTAATGTGCAAAAATTCGGTTTCGCTTCCTGGAAAGCCTACGAGCACATTCGGGACGAAGGGTATCGTCATGCAAAGGAAGTGCTTGAAGCGTTGCCTTCCGAAGAATTGAAAGCCCTTCGTGCTGTAGATTGAGAAAACGTTGTGGCTGATGTTTTGTAAACGAGGAATTAGCTCGCTTCCCTCAGGAACGGCGGTTGCTCCCACTCCACTGGGGTGTTTTCGATTGCCTCCTTTTTGCGCCGCAGATAAGTGTTGGTTAGCTCTTGCTCAATCTTTATTTCCTGCTGTGTACGGTAGACACTAGTCTCCGTATCAAACCTCACTTTGTTCTTGATGGCGTTATTTCTGAGGCTCACTTTTTCGAAATTGTCCATTTCAAACTCGTGCTCATAGCTGTATAGCAGGTAGTCATAGGGGCTGCGTGGAGAAATGAGCTTGACGAAAATCGGAGCAGTCTCTACAGCGACAAACAGCAGCATAATGAAAATACTGGCATAATAGATAGCGTCGCTTTCCTGCCCCAGCCGGTGCAAAGCTTCCATACGTGCAGCCAAACCTCCGTAGGCACCCCGCTTTAATCCGGCGATATCTGCTTTCATTAATTGGTCTAGCTCGGTCACCGCCACTTCCTGCTCTGCAATAATGGGCAGGGTGCGTACTTTGATCGCTTTTAGTTCATCCTCGGCTTTGTTGGCATCTGCCTTTTTAGCGCGATAGATTGGCCCTAAATTTTTATTGCCAGACCCTCCGGTACCATCTGCTTCCCGCAGGGCCATAAGGGCAAGGGTGTCTCGTAAAGCTGCCTGTGCATCAATTTCGGACTGCAAAGTCTTTATCCGGTCGAGGTGGGCCCGAATAGGAGCATCGTAACGGTCTTGTATTGTAGATTCCTGTACTTTATAGACCTCCTGTTCCATGACAAGCAGCTCCGCGTTGATTTCTTTTTCAAAGATTTTTAGCTCCAGTGGTTTGGAAATAACAAGCGCCAGTAGTACTGCCATCAAAAGGCGAGGAAAAGCAATGGCAAAGTCTTTCCCAAATGTACCGCGCTTCTTCATGCTAGCTACGATATAGCGGTCTAGGTTGAAAATCATCAACCCCCAGATGAGGCCGAATACAAAAGCAAAAAAGTAATTATCGAATACCGTATACACAGCGTAGCTGGCCGAAAAGAAGGCTAAGAGGCCTGTGAACAATACCGTGCCGCCTATTCCCACGAATTTATTTTCATCAGACGGGCACTTTTCGAGAATAGAAGCGTCTGCTCCGGAGCAGTACAGCAAAAACTGCTTAATGTTAGGCATGGTCGGGTGTTTTGGTTTGAACAACAGGCGGTTATAGTCTGACAACTCAGAATTCAAAAATCTTGGGTTGGCGGACTATAACGCCGCAGTAGGATGCAATCTTACGCCCGGACCTGCAGTTTTTCCATTTTTTTCGATAAACACTGGATCACTTTAAGATAGACGTAGCAGAAAGGGCTTCTTCTATCTCCTTTCTATCATGACAGGTAGTGTGACACTTTCCACGGGAGTACTGATTTGCAGCCAGTAGATGCCCGCCGGCCATTGACGGGTGTTGATGACCTGAGATGTGCCTTTGAGTGGCTGCTGTACGAGGGTACGACCCTGTCCGTCCGAGATCCGCAGAGTCCCTTCCGTTTGCAACGCATCCCAACGGACGGTAATTTGATGTGTTGCGGGATTAGGAGCAACCTGTATAGAAGCCGGATCAATAGAATGGACACTGGAAGTCATGGGCAATTGTAATTGCCATTGATAATCGTTTTCCATATGAATAGTAGTGTCTACAGAAACCTCACCAGCGGTTACGGTAATTCGATAGGTGCCTTTGAAGCCCCTTATTCCGGCCATGCCGCTGGCATCGGTGACAGTTGATTCTTCCGTCCACCAGTCGTTGTAGACAAGATTAATAAAAGTGTCGAGCGCTGGCTTCGGAGTCCAGTCCTGACGAAAGAGTGGCGCATTATCCAGCCAGTGAGCACCGTCCCAGAACCCCCACATGAGAAATGCATCCACACTGGGGTGGCTGAAGGTGATGGTGAGGAAGTCCCTGAAGTATTGGGCAGCCAGGGTTTCGCTTAGGACAGGGCTTTGGTCGAACTCTGTAATTTTTGCGCGCAGTCCAAACTTCGTGTGGAAGTCCTCCAGTATGGTAAAAAGCGTATCCGGATGATAAAGCCCTGACCCCATGTGCGCCTGAAAACCAATACCGTCCAGCGGAGCCCCGGCATCTAGTATTTCCTGAATAAATTGCTGATAGCGTTCGTAGACTTCCCCTCTGGTAGTGGCACTGGATAGGGTCACATAATCATTGAGGTAAAGCTTACTTCCCGGATCTACTTGTACTACGTGGTCAATGATTTCAGGGTAGATTTCCCGTCCGGTGGTGTACCCCTCAGTATCCTGGAAGAGGTATTCAAGGTCCCGGTTAGCTGTGATTTCGTTCAGGACATCCCAGTCTGAGATCAAATCCGACAAACCTGGGTAGCCCACCTTCTCATCGATGTGCTCAAAAATCCGGTTGCGTACGTAATCGGGGTTATCGGCGTTATTAGCAATATCGGCTGGCATATGGGAAAACCCCGGCCATACCACGTTATGCCCCCGAAGCTTAAACCCTTGGTCTTTTAGCCAGGCAAGGGACGAAACGGTTTGCTGCGGTGTGCCCAGCCAGTTATTCTCCCATCCTGGCCATTTAAGGCTGTTCTCGTTGACGAGGCAGTTAAAGCGGTGGCCCTGGCCGTCGAGGTCCAGCAATCGCTCCTGATAGGTTTCGTTGAAACAACCGCTTGCATTGACCATGCAGGTTACCACAGCCGATCCGAAACCAAAAGCATGCTCTTGCATTGTAAACTCAACGTCGGCATTAGGAACAGGTAGTCCATTGGCATCCACCACCTCTACCGAAAGGCTGGCTTTTCGGTGGGCCTCAATCCTTGCGGCAGCTTCGGCTCTCCAGGGGGCATCAACGGCACTGCCCGGGTAGTTTTCATTATGCAATTGGTGGGGAAGGTCTCCAACCGAAGTGCCTGCTTCAATACGGGCGATATTGATGCCGGCGAGCTCTAATTCCTGAGTTTGCAATCCGGTGTGAAAACCCATGTTGAGCATACCCGGTGCGTAATCAGCAGAAAGGACGAATGGTAAATACAATTGATACCACTCTTCAGCTGCATCAAGCGAAATATTGATATACACTTCTTTTTCGTAGGTCGTGGAATGCTCTGCAAACCAGTTTATCCGGACCGGACTTTCGGCTTTGATCCAGGCAGTCAGTAAGCATACGGTCCCCTGAGTGAGCGGGTTTTGATTGGAAATTAAAACGCCAGAGCTCCAGGGGGAAGCTCCTTCCTGTTCTATTTCGATGGACAGGGCTTCTTCAAACAACAAAGTATCTGCAACTGCTGTCACCTCACCGGTGACGCCATAGTAGTTCAAATCCGAAATAATCGCTTGGTGATCGGGTATCAGTCCCCATCCGGTTAACTCAACACCAAAATTCAATTCCAGATCGTCAATAAGGAACTGATGGTAAGTGTCCTGGGCACTAAGGGGACTAAAAGCCCAAAGAGCAGCATAAAAAAATAAAAAGCGCTTCATGGTGTTGAAATTTAAATATGAAAGGGCTTAAAAAAGAGGTAGCAATGTTAAAATCAATACGTCAAGTATCTGTAGTGCAAGTGTTTTACGTAGTTTATGAGTTGATTTATTTTGAAATTTAATACAAAAAAAGTAAAAAAATGAACGTTTTATTTAATTTTGCATTTAAAGCGTGATGGGGTTTTAGCCCTCTAATCGAAAACTAGTGGTTTTAGCCGTAAATATTTGGCAGTTAAAGACTTGGCAACAGCAAGAGCTTAAGTATGAAAATACGATCAAATAATTCGGTCTGGTTGCACTAGCAATTTTTGGTTAGACAAGTCTTTTGTTCCCGGACGCTTACCGTCCTAACACGTTTGTAATACAGAATAAATATAAAATAACAGAAAATGGATTTTCAAAAGTTATCCCCTTTGGAATTAAGGGATCTAATCAATAACTACAGTTCCGACCTCAGGAAATTAAATTACCAGGTCGCGAAAACACAGGCAATGCTTAATGAGCTGGAAGGTCACCTTGCAGAAGCAGACATAGCCTTGGGCCTAGAATGGTCTGAAGCTCCGGCAAAAGCGCCTGAGAAAGCGGCACCAAAGCCTGCAACAAAAAAAGCGGCATCGAAGTCTGCAACAAAAAAAGCGCCTGAGAAAGCAGCCCCGAAGCCTGCAGCTGAAAAGAAGTCAGAAGATAAGCCTAAGCGCCGTGGGCGTCCGGCTGGTTCAAAAAACAAGACTACCCTCAAAAAGACTAAAAGTGCTTCTACAGGCAAAACAAAGACCAAAACTAAAGGACGTGGTCGTCCACCAGGGTCCAAGAATAAAAGCAAAGTAGCTGCGGATAAAGCAAAAGCGAGCAAACCAACGGCGAGCAAGAAAACAGAGCAAGCTGCGACAGACGATACACCTGGATATCGCCTTTCCGAGTGGGACAACTTTATTTTGAAAAGCTTAAAGGAAAAGCAAAAAGTCCTGACGACTTCAGCGCTCACCAAAACCGGAGTTTCGGATTCATCGATCAAATTGGGCTCTGCTCAAATTAAGACAAAGCTGAATGCAAGCCTTCACAAGCTAGCCAATAAAAAAGGTATGCTGGTCAAAGTAGAGCATTCGGGAAGAGGGTTCGCCTATGCCCTTCAGGAATGGGTTAGCGAATCTGGTGAACTGCCTAAAAAATATGTTGATTAAAAAAGGACGGTGTACAAGTTTGCACCGCCTATGATTTGCTGATACTTGGAGCCATGCCTGTATTACGGGCATGGCTACCTTAATAAACAAAGCCCCTGCAATCAAAGATTACAGAGGCTTTTGTTCCTTAAAAAGTAGTTTGGTACTTCAAATATAGTAGTTATACCAACAAAAAGCAACTCCTCCGGATCAAAGCCGATAGTATTTCTTTATATGCTTTCGGATATAAATCAGGCGACCGGTGCCTATCACTAAAATCAAGGGCGATAAGGCAAGTAGAAACCAGCCAAGCGGGCGTATTTCCTCAAGAGCTGATACTTGTAGAACCGCAAAGCCAGCACTCAAAAACACGACTGAAGTGCGAAAGTATGCCAGGAAAGTACGCTCATTAGCCATTCGGGTCCGCTCAATAGCCAACACATCTCTTGTGATCAAAGGAGCCTTCTCACTCATTTTTAATGCAAAAATGGTGGATTGGGTGCATTCCTTCAAGGCAGTAGATCACAAAAGGGGATTTTTATTTTTTGCGGATAAATTTTGCATTTTGTCTAAATCTCTTCTAGATTGCGGATTCAAATGCAATACGACGTAGTAAATATCACCCTTTCTTCACTCTTCCTGCCACCATTTCCGGCAGGTGCTCGTCGACGTTTTCCACGTCGCCCATAGGGGCGTCAACATCAACATATAACCCATCCGGGGTGAGGCATTTTTCCTCCCCTTCCATTTTCCCTGGCGAAAATTAAAACCAAATTGCCATTTATTGATCTGACTACCCTTTGGCAGGCTTGCCAAAGCTAAAATATATTCATTTGCCTCATGAAGTTTGACATCCAAATTGCAGGTGCTTCCCACTTAGGCTTTGCAGAAGAAATATGTGGGGAATATGCATCGTCGGCCCGTGCCCGTGGTACCGGTATTGCTCAGCGCCAACCCGAATATATCCGTACCAAAATACAAAATGGCAACGCTGTCATCGCTCTGCATAACGAGCAGGTGGTCGGGTTTTGCTATATTGAGGTATGGAGCCACGAACGCTACGTTGCCAACTCCGGTCTCATTGTTTTTCCGCAATACAGGAAGCATGGTCTGGCCCGGCAGATCAAAGCCAAGGCCTTTGAGCTTTCCCTCAGCAAATACCCGCACGCCAGGTTATTCGGTATTACGACGAGCATGGCGGTCATGCGCATTAACTCTGACTTGGGGTACCGTCCGGTGACATTTTCCGAACTGACTCAGGATGATGCCTTCTGGGCGGGCTGTAAATCCTGCCCCAACTATGATATTCTGGAACGCAATCAGCGCCAAATGTGCTTGTGTACGGCCATGCTTGCGCCTTCCAAAGAAGAAGCAAAGAAGATGGCTTACGATATGAGCAACATGATCATCAACCAACGTTAAACCCTTTCAATATTAGTTATGAGCCAAACTTCAAAAGTTGTCCTAGCCTACAGTGGCGGCCTCGATACGTCTTTTTGTGTTAAACACCTAACGGCCGACAAAGGCATGGAAGTGCATGCCCTTACCGTCAATACGGGCGGCTTCTCTACAGAAGAACTGGAAGCCCTGGAAAAGAAAGCCCTGCAACTCGGTGCGGCTTCTTATCAATCGGTTGATGCGTTGCCCACCTACTACGACCGATGCCTGCGCTACCTTATCTACGGCAACGTATTGCGTAATAACACCTACCCACTGAGCGTAAGCGCAGAGCGCATGTTTCAGGCGCTGGAAACTGTGAAGTACGCCAATAGCCTGGGCGCAGATGCCGTTGCCCATGGCAGCACGGGTGCTGGCAATGATCAGGTCCGATTTGATCTTGTTTTTGAAGTGCTGGGCAATAATCTGAAGGTCATCACGCCTATACGCGACATGAAGTTGTCCCGGCAGGAAGAAATCGACTACCTGAAAAAGCACGGTATCGACTGGCCCTGGGAGAAAGCCAAGTATTCCGTCAATCAAGGCGTATGGGGCACAAGCGTTGGCGGTGCGGAAACCCTGACGTCTCACCAAACCTTGCCGGAAGAAGCCTACCCCAGCCCGCTGACGCAAACGGAGCCACAGGAGGTCACTTTGCACTTTGAAAAAGGGGAACTGACTGGTCTGGACGGGCATACTTTTGACCACCCGCTGGAAGCCATACAGGCACTGCAGGAGAAAGCGGGGCCCTACGCTATCGGGCGGGACATGCACGTAGGCGATACCATCATAGGCATCAAAGGGCGGGTTGGTTTTGAAGCCGCCGCGCCGCTCCTCATTATTAAGGCCCACCATTTGCTGGAAAAGCACACCCTCACCAAATGGCAGCAATACTGGAAGGAACAATTGGGCAACTGGTATGGTATGCTGCTGCACGAGGGGCAATTGCTGGAGCCGGTGATGCGCAATATCGAGACGTTCCTCATAGAAACACAGGCAACGGTCACGGGGACGGTCACCGTGAAATTGCATCCTTACCGCTTTGAGCTGATCGGTATTCACTCGGACTATGACCTGATGAATAGCGGCTTTGGGCAATACGGCGAAATGAACAAAGCCTGGAGCGGAGAAGATGTCAAAGGCTTTACCAAGGTGCTATCCACCAATCTTAAAATCCACAATTTCGTCCAACAAAATACTGCCAAAGATGATTAACGCCGGTATTGTAGGCGGAGCGGGCTACACAGCCGGAGAACTCCTCCGCATTCTCATCAACCACCCCGATACAGAAATTGCCTTTGTCCAAAGTACGAGTCAGGCGGGTAAACCCATCACGGCTGTCCATACGAGCCTGCTGGGAGAGACCTATCTGAATTTTCAGGCGGAAGCCGACTATAACAACGTCGATGTACTGTTCCTTTGTATGGGGCACGGTCGCTCAGCCAGTTTCCTGGCAGAGCACAATGTGCCGGCAGATGTCCGCATCATTGACCTTAGCACTGACTTTAGGGCAGAGAGCGAAGCGCATGATTTCGTTTATGGCCTGCCGGAGCTGCAGCGCGATCGCATCCGCTCCGCAACGCGCATCGCCAATCCGGGCTGCTTCGCTACAACGATACAACTGGCTTTGTTACCGCTGGCAAAGCATGGACTGCTGGAGGACCATCTGCATATCCACGCAGTGACGGGTTCCACCGGGGCCGGGCAAGCACCGAGTGCCACCACTCACTTCAGCTGGCGCAATAACAACATCTCTATCTACAAAGCCTTCAAGCATCAGCACCTACAGGAAATCGGGCAGAGTGTACGCATGCTGCAGCCCGGCTTTGATATGGATATCAACTTTCTGCCGCTCCGGGGCAACTTCCCTCGGGGGATCTTCGCCAGTACCTACCTTTACACCGATTTGAAGCCGGAAAAAGCCACGGAGCTGTTCGAGGAATTTTATGCAGACGCCCCCTTTGTGTTTTGCTCCCCCATCAATCCGGACCTTAAGCAGGTGGTCAATACCAACAAGGGCATCGTCTACCTCGACTGGCACGAGGGTAAATTACTGATCGTAAGTATGATTGATAATTTGCTCAAAGGTGCTTCCGGCCAGGCTGTGCAAAATATGAACCTCTTATTTGGGCTCGATGAAGCGGCTGGCCTGCGGCTCAAACCCTCGCAATTTTAACCTTATGCAACATTTTACTTCTATTCATGACGTCGCTGACCCCAAGGCTTTAGTAGAAAGCGCGCTTCGGCTGAAAAGTACACCACCGGAAGCGCTATTGCCGGTCGGGCAGCACAAAACCATGGTCCTTCTGTTTTTTAACCCCAGCTTGCGCACCCGCTTAAGTACTCAGAAAGCGGGTTTTAGCCTGGGGATGCAGGTAATGGTGCACAATGCGGGGCAAGGCTGGCAGCTTGAATTTGAGGACGGCGCGGTTATGAATGCCGGCAAAGCGGAGCACGTGAAGGAGGCGGCAGCTGTCATCAGTCAATATGCAGACATCATTGGTGTACGTACCTTTCCCAGTCTGACCGACCGGGATCGCGATTATCAGGATTTTGTGCTGGAGCAGTTCAAGGCGCACGCGCGGGTGCCGGTGGTCAGCCTGGAATCCGCTATTCGGCACCCTTTACAGTCCTTAGCAGATTGGGTGACGATAGAAGAGCACCGTCCGGCGCACCGCCCTAAGGTGGTACTCAGCTGGGCACCTCATCCCAAAGCCCTGCCGCAGGCGGTAGCCAACTCCTTCCTCGAATGGATGCAGGCGGCGGAGGTAGATCTTTGCCTCACCCATCCGAAAGGCTACGAGCTGGCTCCTGAATTCGTAGGTGATACACCGGTGATCTACAATCAGAATGAGGCTTTTGAGGGCGCAGATTTCGTGTACGTCAAAAACTGGTCGCCCTACCATGCCTACGGACAGGTAAAAAGCCAAGATGGCAACTGGATGATCACGCCCGAAAAAATGGCAAAGACCAATGATGGCCGCTTCATGCACTGCCTGCCGGTACGCCGCAATGTGGTGGTCGCGGATGCGGTAATCGATAGCCCCCGGGCGTTGCCTATACCGCAAAGCAACAACCGGACCTGGGCGGCGATGGCGGTGATTAAGGAATTGTTGAAAAGCTAGAGATATGTCGGTACTCACCATCCTGAAAATCGGAGGGGCTCTGCTACAGCAGCCCGAAGCCCTCAGCGATTGCCTTCAATACTTCCACGAACTGCAGGGGCATAAAATACTGGTACACGGCGGCGGGCGGCGCGCCAGCCAAATCAGCAAAGCGCTGGGTATCACTCCCCGCATGCACGAGGGGCGCCGCATCACCGATGAAGCTACCCTGGAGGTCGTCACGATGGTGTACGCTGGCTTGGAAAATAAACGAACGGTGGCTCAATTACAGGCACTCGGCTGCCCGGCCATCGGGCTCAGCGGCGCGGATGCCAACATCATCCTTTCGGAAAAGCGGCGAGGCGGCGCGGTGGACTACGGATTCGCGGGTGATATCGTTAGTGTGCAAAGCGAGCGGTTGCAAGCTTTACTGGAAACCAACCTGGTACCCGTCTGCTGCGCCATCACCCACGATGGTAACGGGCAACTGCTGAACACCAATGCCGATACCATCGCTGCCTCCCTGGCAGCTGGCTTGGCTAATTTGTACGAAGTGGAACTACAATACTGCTTCGAGCAGCCCGGCGTGATGGAGGATATTGACAACCCGGCCTCTCTCATACCGGTTTTAAATCCGGACAACTACGCTGCCTACCGGGCAAACGGCGTGATCGTGGATGGTATGTTGCCCAAGCTGGATAATGCCTTCCTGGCGGTGCGGGCGGGGGCGAAGCGGGCGGTGATTGCGAATTTGGAGGGGTTGAAGAAAGGTGTGGGGACGGAGGTGGTGTGCTTACCAAAATGAGAAAGCTACTACATGTCTTCGAGGGTTCAATTACATTTGCTTTTCAAGCTCTACTATTTTCGCATAGAGCGAGTCGCTAATCCAAAAGCCTATTTCTCTTAAATGATCCATCTTTTTGGAGACAGAACTAATCAACCCCTGCCTTTTAGACTCCAGTAAGATACCTAAAGTACCTATTGTTTTAATCTGCTTTTCTACTGCAATTAGTCTTCCTGCCTTTTCGTCAATGAGTAAGAAATCTGATCTGAGCTCCAAACCTAAGACTATCGCTTCAGACTCTACTAGATCTAAACGGTTCAGTAAGCTATTTACTTTTTCTTGGTGCTCAACCTGCTTTACAATAATCCAGTCTTGTAGTAGTGCCCGCTCTGACACAAAACCTTCCTCTACAAGCACCTGTAATTCCTGATATACACTCTAATGTAAGTTGCCGATTTGAACAAGATTGCTGATTGCTGTTGTATCACTTACTACTATCATTATACTCAATTTGCAAGGTTTCCAGGTCTCGCATCAATTCTTCCTCATCGTAGGTGACAGGAATTTTTCTTTTTGCCAATTTCTTTTGAAATAAAATCTTATTTATGCCGGCAAACTCGCTTGCTCTACCCATTGAAACTTTACCTTTTTCGTATAGCATAACCGCAATTTCCAGCCGTAGCTCAGCCGCGTTCATTTGAGCAAGCTCTAATTCTTTATCTTGGATCAGGAGTGGCATAACTTTACTTTTGACTGTTTATCCGGTAGTTTAATCCATTTATAGTCTGACAACATGAGATTTGTGAAAATATGACGCCGCTATTTTTTCGGCTATCGAGTCAAAAAACGTAGGAATAGCCTAACAGGCTGACCGAAAACTCAAAACCCTCATTGATAATCAATGAATTATAGGTTAAAAAGTAGAGTATTCACCTATTCTCGGTCAGCCTGCTAAGCTACGGCGTCCCGGTTTTTACCGGGATTAACGAAGAGAGGCGGGAAAATAGCGGCGTCATATTTTCACAAATCTTGCGTTGTCAGACTATACACTAACAATCTTCTCAATCTCATAGGTCCTCAAAAGATTAGGAAGGTATTACAGCGCCCTCTCAGCAGAAAAGTTAATAAAATTTCCCCTAAATTACCCGAAAATCAAGCCACCAACGATATGCCAACGCACCCACTCGCCCCCAAAGCCATAGCGCTACTGCAAGACCTGATTGCTGCCTCCTCCTTTTCCCGCGAGGAAGAGCAGACGGCTGCGATCATTGATCATTTCCTTAAAGAGGCAGGAGTGTCCACCTACCGCAAAGGCAACAACGTCTGGGCTTTCAACCGTCACCACGATGCGGCAAAGTCGAATGTCCTGCTCAATTCCCACCACGACACGGTCAAGCCAGTAAAAGGTTGGACGCGCGACCCATTTTCGCCGGACCTGGAGGAGGGCACGCTCTACGGGCTGGGCAGCAATGATGCCGGTGGACCACTCGTCAGCCTGATCGCCACTTTCCTGCACTTTTACAACAGGGAGGACCTGCCCTTCAACCTCATCCTGGCGGCTACCGCAGAGGAGGAAATATCGGGTGCGAATGGCATCGCTGCCGTACTGCCGGAACTGCCGGACATTGCCGTAGGCATTATCGGCGAGCCCACGCAGATGCAGCTGGCCATTGCCGAGCGCGGTCTGATGGTGATTGATGCGGAAGTGACAGGTATTGCAGGCCATGCTGCCCGCAATGAAGGGGTAAATGCCATCTATCTTGCCTTGAAAGACATTGATTGGATTCAGCAGCACGACTTCGAAAAAGTAAGCCGTCTGCTGGGGCCTGTAAAGGCAACAGTCACACAAATCAAAGCGGGCCATCAGCACAATGTGGTGCCCGACCGTTGCGACTTCGTCATTGATGTACGCACCAATGAATACTACACCAACGCCGAAGTGCTGGAGTACCTGCAGATTCACACCCAGTCCATACTCGTGCCCCGCTCGCTGCGCCTGAATCCCAGCGGCATTCCGGAAGATCACCCACTGGTGCAGTCGGGTATTACCCTTGGCATGTCCACCTACGGTTCGCCAACGCTGTCCGATCAGGCGCTATGCCCCTTTCCCACGGTGAAAATAGGCCCCGGCGACTCCGCCCGCTCGCATACGGCGGATGAGTACATCAAGGTAGCGGAAGTGGAAGAAGGGATCGGGCGGTACATTGCGTTGTTGGAGGGGTATGTGGAGCGGGTGCTGGGGTAGTTATTCCAATGAGTCAGCATCTGGAAACTACCGAAAGCGTATTTTTGTTAACTTTAGTATATTGGCGGTTATCAAAAGATTAGACCATGGTGAACTTCAAAGATCATATTGAATCGAATCCGGATATTATGCTGGGCAAGCCAGTCATAAAAGGCACAAGGGTCACCGTCGAGCTTTTACTTCGCAAACTGGCGGATGGATATAAAGCTGAAGAAATTTTGGAGATGTATCCTCATCTTAAGCCTGAGGACATATCGGCTGCTATAATGTATGCCGCTTTAGTTATAGAAAGTGAAGAGGTAATAAAGGCTGCATAGGTTATGGTGCTTGCAGATGAAGGACTAAACGGCAAGATTGTAGCCAAACTTCGCAACCTAGATGTTGATGTTACCTGGATATTGGAAGAATCTCCGGGAATCAGCGACAAGGAAGTTATTGATTATGTCAAATCTCACGGTAAAATACTTATCACAGAAGATAAAGACTTCGGAGAGTGGGTTTTCGCTCATAAAATAGAAGGGGTAACGATCATCTTCTTAAGATATGGAAAATCTGATTTCGAACAGGTTTTGAACTTTCTTTCTAACCTTATCCCCTCTCTGCTTCAATCGACAGTTATTGATCAACACAAATTTATCACAATCAACAAAAACAAGGTTCGGAGGCGATCTATCTAATATTTAGATTTCTGTATGCTGAAATTTCAGTACTTCCGATACCACCTTCCACGACTACATGAAACTCTGGCAAAAATCCTACACCCTAGACCAGCAAATTGAAGCCTTTACCGTAGGGCAGGACCGCGAACTCGACGCCTACCTGGCCCCATGGGACATCCTCGGCTCAATGGCGCATGTACAAATGCTCACGAAAATCGGGCTGCTCACCGCGGACGAACTGGAACAATTACAAGCTGCCCTGCGGCGGTTATACCAGAAAGCTACTGAAGATGGCATGACCGTAGAACCCGGCATGGAAGATATCCACTCGCAGGTGGAATATATGCTGACGGAGGAGCTAGGTGATATTGGCAAAAAGATACACGCGGGCCGTTCCCGCAATGACCAGGTCCTGGTGGACCTGCGGCTGTACTTCCGGGCAGAGATCCAGGAAATTACGGTATTGATGGGTGAATTGTTCCAAACTTTACTGCAACTAGCGGAGCAACATAAAGATCTATTATTGCCCGGCTACACCCACTATCAAGCCGCCATGCCTTCCAGCTTTGGGCTTTGGTTCAGCGCTTACGCAGAAAGCCTGGTGGACGACCTGCGGCTCTGGCAGGGCATCTACCAGTCCATCAACCACAATCCGCTTGGTTCAGCAGCGGGCTACGGTGCCTCTTTCCCCCTCGACCGGCAGACAACCACAGAACTACTTGGCTTTGAAGACCTGAGCTACAACGTCGTACACGCGCAGATGGGAAGGGGCAAGTCCGAACAGCAGCTGAGCTACGGGATCGCGGGTACAGCGGCTACCCTGGGCAAGCTAGCTGCTGATGTGGTGCTCTACGTCAGCCAAAATTTCGCCTTCTTTTCCTTCCCGGATGAACTGACGACCGGCTCCAGCATTATGCCCCACAAGAAAAACCCCGACGTCTTCGAGCTGTTGCGGGCGCGCTGTAACAGCCTGCAAGCACTGCCCGTGCAGATCAGTCAGCTGACCACGGGTTTACCCTCTGGCTACCACCGTGATTTTCAGTTATTGAAAGAGGCGATTTTCCCCGCACTTCAGCAGCTTAAACAGTGCCTGAGTATTCTCAACTACGCCCTGCCCTACGCCCGTCCCACCGAACGACTATTGGAAGACGAGCGCTACCGCTACCTTTTCAGCGTGGAGGCAGTGAATCAGTTGGTCTTGGAAGGTCAGCCCTTCCGGGAAGCGTACCGAATTGTAGGCGAGCAAATTGCGAATGGATCCTTTGACCCTCCGAGGAAAATTGATCATACCCACGAAGGCAGCATTGGAAACCTATGCCTGCCGGAAATCAGGGCAAAGTGGGAGCGCTGTGCTCAGGGGTTCAACTTTGAGCAGGCCAAACAAGCCATTGAAGCGCTCACTCAGTAGGTAGGGGTCAGAAAAACATGCCGTACGAAGTTCCTGGGTTTTTAAACTGGTCGAGCATTCTTTCCTGGGCATAGTTTTCATCAAACTCGTTCACATCCCACTCATCGACGCCCATCCATTCCACCATATCCTCATGGCTTTCGTGCTTAGGGCCGTTAATGGCTTCCACAAGGTGGTAATACCCCCCAATGCCTCCACAGTCTTCGGGCGGGCAAGCTCCCTTGCCTTTGAGTAGTTTGGGGTACACTTCGCCCGGTTCTGCATCAAGCACTTTTTGGACTTCAATGGAGTGCTCCCAGCCATCGCCAAAGTCATATTCGTAGATCAGGGCATCTCCTTCGGCTTCAAAGTATCTGCGAACCTTTATCTTGCGGCCATCTTTCATATCATCCATACCGAAATCATTCGGCATGCCGATATTGAAGTTTCTCCTGCGATCTGTAAATACATGCAGGTGGCCGTTCATCCAGCCCATTGCCCCCTGGATAATAGCGTGAAGTTGCTGAAAGTCAATATCTGTCAGGATTTGTACTTGTCGCCAGATCGGTGGTTTTTGAGACCCCAGGAGTTTTATTTTGAGTTGCAGGATTTTTTTACTCATTATGGTTCAGATTTTGATGATGGAAAATTGTAATTTCTATTTCACTTTTTGCTGTTATAGCGTTTTAAAATGTTAACCTGCAAAAAACATCAAAACCTTACCTTTGTCGAAAACTGCATTACGCGATATGAAAAAGCTACTTTTCCTTCTTGCTACTGTCCTGATCATTCAGAGCTGTAACAACAGTTACCAGCAGATCGCCATTCGCAAAAAGCCAAAAAATGTCATCCTCCTAATTGGGGACGGTATGGGGCTGACGCAGATGTCAACGGCGTTTTACTACCAGGACAAAACGCCTAGCTTCACCCGGTTTCAGCATATTGGGCTGCACCAAAATGAACCGACTGATGCCAAAATCACCGACTCGGCAGCAGGTGCCACGGCCTTTTCCACAGGGTATAAATCTTACAATAGCGCTATAGGCGTCGATGTGGATACCATTGCCCGAAAGACGATTCTGGAAATCGCTGCGGATCGTGGGCAGGCGACCGGCGTTATTGCTACCTCTTCCATCACCCATGCGACCCCTGCTTCTTTTTTTGCGCACGTTGAAAATCGTGGGATGGCAGACGAAATTGCGGCCCAACTGGCCACAGCGCCGGTCAATTTCTTTGCCGGAGGGGGAATAGAGTTCTTCGCACAGCGCAAGGATGGCAAAAATTACCTGGATTCCCTTGCCGCACGTGGCTATCTGGTTGATACCACAACGCTTTCCAAACCAGCAGTATGGGACTATAGTAAGAAATATGGCTACCTCCTGGCGCCCGATGGTATGCCTAAGATGTCAGAAGGCCGGGGCGATTTCCTGCCCAATGCCACGGAGATGGCTATCGAGTTCCTGTCTCAGGACAAGGATGGCTTTTTTCTCATGGTGGAAGGCTCCCAAATTGACTGGGGCGGGCATGCGAACGATGCAGATTATATTATTGACGAGGTGAAAGATTTTGATAATGCGATTGACGCGGCGCTTGACTTTGCCGAAAAAGAGGGGAATACACTTGTAATAGTTACGGCTGACCACGAGACCGGCGGTATGTCGCTCTCTGCTGCTGAGGTGCGCATGCAGCGTACCTATGAGCATATCAACCCGACTTTCAGCACCGGAGGGCACTCTGCAACCCTGATCCCGGTCTATGCCTACGGCCCCGGTGCGGCTAAGTTCATGGGCATTTATCAGAATAACGATATTTTCGGATTGATGCTGCAAGCCCTGCGCTGGTAGCAAGATGGGCAAATACCATAAAGAACGCCCGGTACTGGCTTCATGCTGGTACCGGGCGTTGCTTTTGCCAAACTTTATGAGCGTGTTGGGACTTTAGTAATCGGTCTGCAAACAACACTTCTTTGATTGTACTTCGTTTCGTAAATCCTTAATTTAGCTATGGCTAAACTCCGGTTTACGTGCCTCGTCTAATCAAAAAATTGCAAGTTTTCGACGAGAAGACCAAAATCCCAACACGCTCTAAATCAATACTTACCGGCTGATAACAGCTCTTTCCACATGCTGCTGATCGTTTTGAGTCAGCCGGATGAGGTAAGTGCCTTCCGGCAATTGCTGAGTTTGCAATTGGAAGGTATTAGCGCCGCTAACTGCCTGATCGGTGAAAGCCTGTAGGGTCCGGCCCATCAGGTCGAGCAGCTGAATCTCTACTGTGCCGTCATCTGCGGCCCGGTACTGTAAGTTGACCAGGTCTTTTGCGGGGTTAGGGAAGATTCGGAAGCCTGCGCCTTTGGTCAGGTCATTGCTTTGCAATCCGGTAGCATCAGCTATCGGAGCACCATTTTCTCCAGGTAATGCGGAACCAATGGTTACCGTATAGTCTTCAACCTCACCATAAGAAAAGGTTTCACAGGGCGTGGAGTAGGCATCGTATTTCATGGCTACTCTTAAACGGGTGGTGCCTGGCGTTGCATTTGAGGAGACACTCAACGTGCCCGATAATGTCCCTGTGCCGCTACCCTGACCGATTTGCTCTCCGGCATCCGTGAAGTCGCCATCGCGGTTGTAGTCAACCCACAAGCGCCAGTATTCTGTATAAGTAGAGCTGGAAAAGCCAGGGACCAGTGTTACAGATACAGAACCGCCGGGTGTTAGAGCAGTAGAAAGGTTGGTGTAATCACCGTAGCCGCCATCGTTCCCAGAGTTATTGTTGATGCTGCCAAACTGCAGGCGCTGAATCCATTCGAAAGAGCTGTTGCTGCCCTCAGAACCACAGTAGCTTGGTGGCGGCGGTGGCGGAGTGCTGCCCACGCAAAAATTGGTGGCCTCACTGTTTCCGAAGCTGCCCCCGGATGCCAGTACGGTACTGCCATCTGTCAGGCTATAGGAACCATTGCCGTAGCTGCAGCAGATACCATCGCCATAACTGTCAAAGATGGTGAAATCATAACAGCCATTAGGCAGGCAGAGGTCTTCGGTTATGGTAGAACCGGCACCGCTGTAAGAGCCACCGGAGGCAACGGTTGTACCACTACTGTTGACAACGGTCCAGGTTGTTTCGCCTGGATAATTATCAAGGTTTATCGTCAGGGTTATTGCGTTGTCATTGCATGCTGGCCCACCGCCGCCATCACAAGCCTGAAGGCAGGAAGCATTGGACACGCGGTTACGGATCACATTGCCAGGTTGGGAGCCAAAGCCCAGGTTGAAGTTGATGCCTACACTTTGTACGTGGCAGTAACTCATGATTGTACCTCCGTTGCTGGGGTAGCCAGGCAGCGAGCAGAAACCTTCCGTAGCCCCTGCGCAGCCGTCAATTGCCGTGTTATTTCCATTCCATACACAGGCGTGGGTATGCCGGGAACCAAATAAGTGGCCAAACTCGTGTGTCACTACCATGATTGTAAAGGAGTACGTGGGCACCTGCGAATAGGAAGAACCAATAGAAGAATAGCAAAGACTGTTGTCAGAATTGCTATTGCACAGCCCGGCAAACCCTGCCGCAATGCCACCGCTAGCTTGATAGGAGAGCAAGTGCCCCAGATCGCCGTTTACCCCATTGCGGTAGCTCTGGAAGTCAGATAGCATACCTGAGCTGGAAGAACTGGAGTAGGGGCTGGTAGAACTCCAAACAAAAATTTCGGAAACGACGGTGTTGATATTCTCATTGGCGTAGAGGGTAGCTACTTCATTAGCGATACCCGTTACGTAGTTTGTAGCGCCTTGTGTTCCGCCTTTGTTTTGAAAGATGTCATAGTCCACCTCGTAGTACAAGCGAATACAGTCGCTTAGCGCCCGGGTGCCAATCTGGGGTTGCAGCTCCTCCCGGGTATAGCCTACGCCGTCATCCGGAGTGCCGCAATCGTAAGCCATTTGCTGCAATACATCTCTGTCGTCGTACAGGATGTAGCGGGCTTCGTTACGGTTCCCTTCCAGCTGGCCAAGTACAAGGTTGCCTGTGGCATCAGAGCTAAAGAGCCCCATAAGTCCGTCCTCGAAAACGCTTAGGGAAGCCACAGATCCTGTTTCCCCTTTGACGATACCCCGGTAATGCACACCGTAGTCTACATCAGCGGGCGCTTCTGTTTGACTATCGGTAACCTGGAAATCATCGGTGAATAAGTCAACCCGAACGAGCTCAACTTCCAGCTCGGTGCGATGAGTGGAGGGTAATGCAAAAGTGATTTGCTCCGGTTGCTCCGCGTGCAGCCGTTGTACAATTTCATCCCGCATTTCAAGCAGGTCGTATTGCCGGGGGGCTTCTTCCCCAAGGTCAGCTCTTTCCGTTGATAAGTCAAAGGCGGTGACCGCTTTAAAAGGAGCGCCTTTGTCTTTTTCTGCCTGCACCAGCTCAGCGGGCTTTAATATGCCTTGCCCAAAGAGGGAAAAGGCAATAAAACAGCAAATTGTAGTAAGTAGAGATTTCATACTAATTGTTGATAAGGTAAAAAAATAGGGTGTCAGCTCTGTGTCAAGGCACAGTTATATTGTTGCTGATCTGTTTCAGTAAAACAGGTAGCAAAAGACACTGTGAACCCGATACCGCTTTACAGGTATTGGCACACAAGTATTTAGTGTGTTTGTAATTTTAAACGTGCAGCTGTATTGCTATTAAACCTTAGGCACACGTTACTATCCAATAGTGTTTCGGCACGGATGTGCCGTGCGGGTGAATGAATCCTACAGAAGTGCAGGGAGTGTTGGTCTTGGTAAGAAGTTGTAAATCTTACTACAACTGGGCTGGGTTTAGAAGTTTGGGCAACCGCGAGAAAGTCAAGGCTATATTTTGTCTTAACGAATATAAATGTAATAAAAATTGATGTATCATCCAAAAAAGGTTCTTTTTAAAAAAAAAGAGCGCTGCAGCTCAGGCTACAGCGCTCGGAATTCACACAATTAATGCCTCGCCTTTATAATCTTGTTTAATTGTTTGGGAGGGGGAGTAAACCACGCTGTTCACTTGCCCCTGTAATTTAGGCTGAGTGTGCATTAAAATCTGGAAACAATAAACTTCTCAACCCAGTACTGTTGCCCGGCTTGGACCTTTGCAATGTAGGTGCCTGCGGGCAATTGACTTACGTTGATTTGCTGTTGGGTGGCGCCCGGTATCCAAAGACTTTCTTCAACAGGCATCTGTTGTCCGGTAATGGAAAGGACCTGTACTGTTGCCTGCCCCGACTGAGGCGCGTTAAACTGCAGCGTAAGTAAGTCTGATGCTGGATTGGGGAACAGACTCAGTATAGCCTTAGGAGCATTTTCCTCCAATGCCGCTAGTGGCGTATCCAGACCGCTTTCCGATGCACAATCTTCACCCTCGTAAATGACGATGTTTCGGAAATAAGAATTGCCATTGCTGGGCGACCGGTCGTGATCGGCTGCGAAAAACAAGTATTGGAAACTACCGGTATAGAACTCCCCGATAGGGATCGTGTACTTTTTCCAAATGGCTCCTCCCGGATAATTATCAAAATTGCTATATCCCCAGTTTTGTATCCCGTAGAGCCGAATGAGCCGGTTGGAAGAAATACTGTTGTTTTCATCAAAACCAATGCCATGGATTTCGCCCTGACGAGTGGATCCAAACTCCAGGTCAACTACCGTATTAGGTGTAACCTCGTAGTTGACTTCAATGGCTTTCCAGGCGTTGTTTTGTATCCTCAGCACTTCTCCATTACTCAAAAGGCTATGCGAGCCGGCGTCCTGCGGGCCGCCAAAGGAGCGTATTTCGTAAGCTGAAAAATCGATGGGTGTACAGTTGCTGTCTCCGCCGGGCCCGGGCTCTTCGACAGGTAGGCAGAAGGTGACTTCTTCACTGGTTTCATATTCCCCTCCGGTGGCCAGCAGCAATCCGCTGGTATCAGTGAGGGTATAGTAGCCTTCACCATAATCACAACATATGCCATCGCCGTAAGTGTCGCGAATTTTAAATACATAACAGCCTTCCTTAAGGCAGAGGCTTTTACTGATCACAGTACCATTGGTCGTATTGGGGTAGGGGCCTCCGCTGTATTGCAGTTCTCTACTTGTATCGCGGATTTCCCAAGTCGTTTCAATTCCGTAGGCATCCAGTACAATTGACAGCTCTATTTCCTGGCCGACGCAAGTATCGCCGCTGCTGCCTCCGTCTGTGGCACAAGCCTGCAAGCAGACGGCATCGGCTACTGCATTGCGCAAAACATTGCCTGGCTGGAAGCCGAAACCCTTGCTGAAGTTGATACCGACGTTGCGCAGGTGGCAATAGCTCATTATAGTGCCGCCACCTGATGGCCAGCCCGGCGATGCGCAGTTGCCTTCTGTGTAGCCGGCACAGTCGTCAATAGCGGTGTTGTTGCCATTCCATGCACAGGCATGGGTGTGGCGTGCGCCAAAAGAATGTCCAAGCTCATGGGCAACGACCATCACTGAAAAGGAATAGGCCGGTACAGCCGCATAGGTGGGGTTGATGCTGCTAAAGCCATGCCGCGGAGCATATTGATTGCACAATCCGGAGAGATAGGCGATACCTCCGGAGGCTTGATAGCTGATCAGTTGAGCCAGGTCACCATTGAAATCAGGTCGCTCTTCGACAAACTGGGTGAGAATGACGAAGCTGTTGCTACCGTAGTAAGGGCTGATTTGGTCCCAAAGCAATATTTCCGACAGCCGGATATTGACGTTCTCATTGGCATACAGTGTGGCAACCTGGTTGAAAAGCCCGGTAATGTAGTTGGTTGCACCGTTGATGCCCCCTTTGCTTTGGACCACATCGTAGTCTACTTCCAGGTACACCTGCACACAGTCGCCTGGCCCGCGCTCACCGACTACCGGTTGAAGCTGTTCCGGTCGATAATCCGGTGCATCGTCTGAGGTAGTACAGTCAAATGGCATTTCTCTGAGGACATCATGGTCGTTATAAAGAATGTATTCTTCTGGTGACCGGCCCTGCTGATTTTTGCCAAGAACCAGGTTGCCCTCATCGGGGATACTGATCAGCCCCATTACTTCGCCTTCGAAGAAACTAAGGGCAACCACTGATCCGGGATCGCCTTTGACAATTCCCCGGTAATGCGCGCCGGGCTGTGCTTTTATCGGTGAATTGGAAGATGCCGAAACTGCAATAAACCCAGGACTGAAGGGGCTGACGCGCACCAACTCCAAATCAATGGATGCCGAACGACCTGTGCCTGGCAGAGAAAGCTGTAAAGCTGAGGGGCGCTGGTGAACTAGTGCCGAAAGCAATTCTTCATCTAGTTGAAGCAGGGTGTAATGGTCCGCATCAAGTGCACGTAAAGGGGCGTAATCAGATTGTTGCGAAAGGGAAAATAAATCAAGTTGTTCAAATGCAGTACGGTTGTTTTTAGTGGTGTTTATCAGATCAATGGGTTTGAGGCCTTCTTGCGCAAAAGCAAGCAGCGATGCCAGCATAGCCAGCAGTGTCAGAGGGAATCTCATGATGTAAAACGGTTTTTGGTTAACAATCGGTTCTTGTCCTTAATCAGTTGTTTGGGCATACCAATCCCTTTAACTGACAGTTCTTTCATTGTCAGTAAGTAGGTATTTGTACAGTTGGTGAGACCGGCTGCTTCTTATGAAGCTGGGGCCCCCTACTCAATTTGCTTCTAATGCCGACGCTATAAAAAGTACGGCAACAGATACAGATAGAATAGTGCTTCAGGCATGACTTCAAGAGTTTGCACTCTTAGAGCATGAAGTATGTCTTCAGCTTTTTTCAAAAGATTATGGGTTGATAGCAATGGATCCATCTAATTGCTGTTGACACCGGGCGTATGCCGGGAGCAGGTCGTCAGTCCTGACTCGCGATGCCAAAGCTTCCAGTCTGATCGCAAATGTTGGACAGCAAAAACGGGATAACCCATTTATGCAATACATCATTTGTGTTTTCTCAAGGTAAGTTTGTGTTGAAGTCGTTCTCAGAAAAAGTAATAGGAAATAATGGTTGCTTATTTCTTTTGAAACGGCGCTTTCAAGCAGTCGTCTCTGAATAGGCAAACCGGCTTTCCGGGTACTTTTTGCTTTGTGGATGATGTGGGTTCGCCCCACAACTGATTAGGATACTTCAAAGTTAACAGGTTTTGAACACATTAGCAAAGTATTAAACTATAATTTTTATTATATCAAAATTTTTATAAATTGTTAAGCCGGTTAGCAATTTCCTGTCGTTTTAGCTCGTTACGCTTGGTTTCACCAAGCCGATATTGCCATTTAAGAGTGGGAATTACTGGATAAGCTTGCTCAGGCGCCACAATCAGGGTTCCTGACGGAGCCTTAACGAGCGATAGTACATCCGGGTGGGAGCATATACAAAGACACCTATAGTAAGGAGAAATTAGTTCACTGTGCACTAGTAGATTGACCTGCAAATGCCTGACCGTTTAAGGCTCAGCACCGGTAAGGGGGCAAGCGTGGAAAAGCATCAAGCACTTCGCGCTGACATGCAAAGTGCACTAAAAAAAGCCCCGGCTGCTTTCAATTGAAAGCAGCCGGGGCTTCTGATTGTACAACAGACTTGATGCGTTGGGAATCATTGCAGGGTTTAAAGGGCGATTTTTTTTCACCACACTAACCCACACACAAAGCATCAAGACACTAATATTTCACCTACGCGTTCTTGCTAGGCGTTTCTTCCTCTTGATGTTCATCCTGTCCATTCTCATTGGAATGAGCCTCAGGCTGACTGCTTTGTTCTTCAGCTTTGTCATCAGAATCAACAACTGTATCATCTTTTTTAGTAGGCTTCATCTGACCAGCGATATGGTCATCAAAGCCACTTTCAGGATCATCTAGTGCTTCGCTTGGGCGTTTGCCCAATAAGCGTTCAACATCCGACTTAAGCAAAACCTCCTTGTCCAGCAGGATTTGAGATAACTTTTCCAGGTCATCCCGATGCTCTGTCAACAGCGCTTTGGCCCGAACGTACTGCGACTCCACCAGCTTACGGACCTCGTCATCGATAAGGGTTGCTGTATTATCGGAGTAGGGTCGCTGGAATTGATCCTGGGACATGCCATAGAAAGATACCTGACCTACTTTTTCGTTCATGCCAAACACGGTGATCATACTGTACGCCATTTTGGTGACCTGATCAAGGTCATTCTGCGCACCTGTGGAAATTTTGTCAAAGACAATGGACTCTGCAGCTCTACCGCCGAAGGTCATACACATCCGGTCGAGCAACTGCTCCGTGCGCGTAATGTATTCCTCCTTGGGCAGGTATTGAGCGTAGCCCAAAGTGCCGACTCCCCGGGGTACAATTGTGACCTTCACCAGAGGCGAAGCGTGCGGCAGGAACCATCCACAGATCGCGTGGCCAGCTTCGTGGTAAGCGATGATCTTTTTTTCGTTGGGGGAGATCAACTTGTTTTTCTTTTCCAAACCACCAATGATGCGGTCCAGGGCAAAGTTGAAATCGTCCATATCCACGGCTTTCTTATTGCGCCGTGCTGCGACGAGTGCCGCCTCATTACAAATGTTAGCGATATCAGCACCTGCGAAGCCGGGAGTCATTTCTGCCAGTTCTTCAGCGCTGACGCTATCATTGATTTTGATATTGCGGAGGTGGACCTTAAAGATGGATTTTCTTCCCTTCAGGTCAGGCCGGTCAATGCCAATCTGACGATCAAAGCGGCCCGGGCGGAGCAATGCACTGTCAAGGACATCCGGGCGGTTGGTCGCAGCCATAAGGATAACGCCTTTATCGGTGCTGAAACCATCCATTTCAACCAGCAGCTGATTGAGGGTGTTTTCGCGCTCGTCGTTGCCACCCTGCATGTTGCCTTTTCCTCGTGCCCGGCCAATAGCATCAATCTCATCGATAAAGATGATACAGGGTGCTTTTTCGCGGGCCTGTTTAAACAAGTCCCGTACACGGGACGCGCCCACGCCTACAAACATTTCCACAAAATCGGAACCTGAAATCGTAAAGAAAGGCACGCCAGCTTCACCGGCTACTGCTTTTGCGAGCAACGTTTTACCAGTACCCGGAGGGCCAACGAGAAGGACTCCTTTAGGAATTTTACCACCCAGCGCAGTATATTTCTTTGGGTTCTTCAGAAAGTCGACAACTTCCATCACTTCCTCTTTGGCTTCATCGAGCCCGGCCACGTCCTGAAAAGTAACGTTAACCTTGCTGTTCTGATCAAAGAGGGTGGCTTTGGATTTACCAATGTTGAAGATCTGTGCACCGGCACCACCGGCACCGCCACTGACCCGCCGCATGATGAAAATCCAGATAGCGACCACGATAATGATTGGAAGGACCCAGCCAAGCAAAGGCGTAAGCCAGTTTTGCTGAGTATCGTAAGTAGGGTAGACCCATTCAGATTCCGGAATCTCTGCTTGCTCCTGAACGCTTTTTAGCCAGCCTTCAAAGGCTTCAACAGAACCGATTTCCCGCCAGTACTGATAATTCTCGCCACTCAGGGAGGAACGGCTTTCGGCGTCCTTATAGAACTCCTGTTTTTGCTCCAGTGCTTGCCGCTTAATATAGATATAGGCTCGCTTTTGGTTGACCACCATGAGCTTCTCCACATCCTGATCGACGATCATTTCACCGAGCTTTTGCCGGTCCACCTGCTCCATAGCCCCTTCTGACATGCTGTAGAAATTAAGGGCCAGCAGGAACAACGCGATGATACCATAAATCCAATACGAATTGAATTTTGGTCCGGTCGGCTTGTCCTTATCTTCTTGATTGCTCTTGTTCTCCATTAAATATGCGTTTATCGAATCAGGATGAGCTCTGTGCCCTGTCCTATCTGATTGTTATGCTTGTTGTCTCAACGGATAGCTGCCTAAAAGTAGGTTATTTCCGCAAGAAGGCGAATCAGAGGCATAAGATATGGGGCATGCATGTGCCGCCCCGATAATTTATGTAGTAACGTTTGTTACGATATTTCGTTGCCAGAATTCGGCCAAGAGTTCTGAGTGTACTATAAACTCTCGTATTCTGTAACCTGTGCGTCGCTCCAGAGGCTCTCCAGTTCATAGAAAGAACGGCGCTCCCTGTGGAACACATGCGCTACAGTCGTAAAGTAGTCGATGCAGACCCAAAGCGCGCTTCGGTCGCCTTCCACATGACTGGCGAACGTATCCGCTTCGTGTTTCAGCTTTTTCTGTATGTGATCGGCAATAGCCTTAACTTGAGTATTGGAGTCCCCTTCGCAAATAATGAAGTAGTCGGTGGGCGCATCTTCCAGCCTTCGCATATCCAGCTTGACGATGTTCTTGCCTTTAATGTCTTGAATACTTTCAATGATCAATTCGTTGAGCGCTTCAGTGGTGAACCCGTGTTGTTGAACTTTGGTGTGTGAATTCAAACTCAGATTTTATTAATTTTGCAATGAAAAAATGAGGTACATTGCTTTTACCTCAAAAAGAATTTAGCTTCTGAGGCAGAAAAGCCCTCTGGACTAGCAACAAATAAAATTATCAAATAATTTGCTCTTGCCTAACAAAAACACCCTTTTTATCGGAAAGGTTGTTCATGCTTTCCATGCGCTACCCTCTACAAATGGTTATGCGCAAGAGTTACTTGCAAAAAGTAAACCAACTGACGGAACGGTCATTTCGGCAGGTTCGCAAACCCAGGGTCGAGGACAAATTGGCAGTAAATGGGAGAGCCCTGCGGGACAGAGCCTGTCATTAAGTGTTATTCTATACCCTAACTTTCTGCTTGCCCGCCGGCAGTTTGAGCTTAATATTGCTACAGCACTCGCCCTCAGAGATGCCCTGTTCGCTTATGCAAAATCACCTGTATTGATAAAATGGCCCAATGATATTTATCTGGGGCCCCGAAAGGTGGCGGGGATTCTCATCCAAAATCAGCTTTCCGGACAACAGGTTCAGCACAGTATCATCGGCACGGGAGTTAATATCAACCAACCTGTTTTTCCCCCGGAGCTGCCCTTCGCAACCTCACTTGGTCTGGATACCGGTCAGGAATACGAAGTGGACGATATTGCAGCGAAATACCTGCATGCGCTGGAGCAACGGTACTTACAACTTCGGGCTGGCCATCTCTCCCGGCTCAAACGCGACTACTATCAGCACCTTTTGGGCTACCAGGAATTACGGAAGTACCGGCTCCCGAATGGGCGGGAGTTCATCGCGGAAGTTGCGGGGGTCGACGAGACCGGACGTTTGTTGCTACGTACAGAGGGCCAGCTGAAAGCTTTCGGGCTGAAAGAAATTGCCTTTGAGCCGGATATTTGAGAGGTTTAGTGCAACAAATGGCCATAATCGGGTTTATTACAAAAAGGTTTTCATGAACGCACACCTGATTACTATTGGGGACGAAATTCTTATTGGTCAGATCATAGATACGAACGCAGCCTGGATGGGCCAGCAGCTCAATCTCAGTGGCATCAGCGTTGCTGGTATATCTACGGTATCAGATGAAGCAGCGCACATTCAAAGGAGCCTGGAGCACGCCCTTGAAACTGCAGATATCGTACTGATGACAGGAGGGCTGGGGCCGACTAAAGATGACATTACCAAGAAAGTACTGGCGGAATTCACCGGCGGAGAGCTGGTTTTTCATGAAAAGACCTACAAGCGCATTGAGCGCTTCTTTAAGCAACTGGGCCGGGAGCCTGCAGAAGCACACCGCTTACAATCCTATATGCCTGATAATGCTACCCTGCTTACTAACCGTATGGGTACAGCACCGGGCATGTGGTTTGAGGTGGATGGAAAGATGATCATTTCTATGCCGGGAGTACCTTATGAAATGAAGGTCATCATGGAGGACGAAGTGCTGCCCCGGCTAAGGGAACGTGCCCCGGATAATAAAATTGCTCACCGGACTTTGCTCACCGCTGGAGAAGGGGAGTCGCGAATTGCAGAACGTGTTGCTGATCTTGAGTCCGCCCTGCCGGCTCATATCAAGCTGGCCTATTTGCCAAACCTGGGCAGAGTCAGGTTGCGGTTGAGCAGCCGGGGCAGTGCAGCCCCTGATTTTATTGACGAACTGGAAACGTGGGCCAATCGCTTTAGAGAAAGAGTAGAAGACCTTTTGTTTGGGGAAGAAGAAGAGCGTCTGGAGGCAGTGGTTGGGCAAATGCTAAAGGCGCAGGGCCTCTGGCTTTGCACCGCAGAGAGTTGTACCGGCGGGTACTTGTCACATCTGATTACAAGCATACCGGGCTCTTCAGCTTATTTCAGGGGAGGTATCGTAGCGTACAGCAATGCCCTGAAAGAAGAACATTTGGGGGTACAGCCGGCAACGCTGAAAGTGGAAGGGGCTGTAAGCGAAGCGACTGTCCGGGAAATGGTGGCGGGCACCCTGAGGTACTTTGGCGGCGACCTGGCCATTGCTATTTCTGGTATTGCGGGACCGGGCGGGGGCACACCAGAGAAACCTGTGGGGACTATTTGGCTAGCCATTGGAGATCACACCGTCACGGAGACCCATTTACTTCGGGCAGGGAAAGATCGCGAAAAGAATATTGAATATACTGGCGCTCATGCCCTCAACTTCATTCGCCGTTTTCTCAAAAAGCATTATCCCGTTACTGCGGCAGGAAACTAATCAGACAAGAAAGTGCACTACCGTTTGGAAAGCACGGCTTTATTTGTTTTACAAGCTCAAAACGGTTAATTTTGCGGTCTGGAAAGGCACAGGTACAGGCCTGCCAAATAGAACCAAAATACACAACGAAAGAAAGAATTATGGCTCAAGTCGAACTGATTATGCCCAAGATGGGGGAAAGCATCATGGAGGCCACCATCCTCAAATGGGTTAAGCAAGTAGGAGACACCGTTGAGGAGGACGAAACCATTCTTGAAATAGCGACCGACAAAGTAGATTCTGAAGTACCTTCACCAGTCGATGGCGTTATTCAGGAAATCCTTTTTCAGGAAGATGAAACCGTGGAAATCGGCAAAGTCATTGCCGTGATCGGCACAGAGGGCGAAGAATCTTCACCAAAGGCAAGCCCGAGTGTCAAGGAAACTGAAAAAGCACCTGCAACGGAAAGCCAGAGTAACGGAGTGGAAAAACCGGCTCCTGAGCCAGCGCTCGCTGCTACGGATGGACCTGTAGAACGCACAGACAGCAACAACCGCTTCTACTCTCCCTTGGTACGAACCATAGCCGAGAAAGAAGATATTGGAATGGCAGAGCTGGAGCGAATATCAGGTTCCGGTTTGCAGGGCAGGGTGACCAAGAAGGATATCCTGGCTTATGTGGAAAACAGGCACAGCGAGCCAGTTTCCACACCCCGGGCTGAAGCACCTGCACAAAAAACCACCACGCCTAAACCATCGGCCCCTAAAGCACCCGTCGCTGCATCCGATAACGTGGAAATCATTGAGATGGACCGCATGCGCCGAATTATTTCGGACCATATGGTGAATTCGAAGCAGACCTCTCCCCACGTGACTTCCTTTGTCGAAGCAGATGTGACCAATATTGTTAATTGGCGGAATAAGGTCAAGAAGCAGTTTCAGGAAGTACACGGAGAGAAAATCACCTTCACGCCAATCTTTATGGAAGCTGTAGCCAAGGCTATTCGCGACTTTCCAATGATTAATGTGTCTGTAGACGGCAATACCATTGTCCGGAAGAAAGGCGTCAATATCGGTATGGCAACAGCACTGCCATCTGGAAATTTGATCGTTCCTGTGATCAAGAATGCGGACCACCTGAATCTGTTAGGCTTAACGAAGCAGGTCAACGGCATGGCTGCCCGTGCCCGTGCGAACAAGCTGGGCCCTGATGAGATCCAAGGCGGGACGTTCACGCTGACCAATGTCGGTACCTTCGGAAATGTAATGGGCACCCCGATTATCAATCAACCGCAGGTAGCTATACTCGCGGTAGGGGCTATCCGTAAAAAGCCGGCAGTGGTAGAAACAGAATATGGAGACCTTATCGCGGTCCGTCATATGATGTTCCTGTCTTTGTCCTACGACCACCGGGTGGTGGACGGTTACCTTGGAGGCTCTTTCCTGCGTAAGGTTGGGGATTACCTGGAGGGCTTTGATGACACGCAAACGGTATAAAAAACACCAAGCACCGCATCGGATGAGAAAGGTAGATCATAAAATTGGTACATTTCTTGCATTCGATGCGGTTAAGTTTTATAATAGGGAGGTATTTGCCCCCCATCACTGATGCTTTACAAGCACTTAAATGAATAACGCCTTCTTTTGCCCTGACGCTCTTTGAGCGATTAAGGGCTAAGTAATAGTGGTAACCTGTCGACATTAATCCTGGGCGGCGTACCCTAAGAGGTCCGCTCCCGAAAACTATTTAGGCGCTATGAGAATATTGCTACTTGTCATGCTATCAATAATAGTGGGGCACGCACTCAAGGCACAAGCCTACAAAAAAGAAGAAGCCAAGGCATACTTCGTCAATCAACGATACGAAGATGTAGTCTCTGTATTGAAACCAGCAGCAACTCTGATTTCTTCAGATCAGGAAGCTCGCTTCATTCTTGCCGTATCATACTACCAGACGAATGAGCTGGAGCAAGCCGGGCGCCTTTTCCAATCAATCATCCGCACGGAGAAAGACCCCTTTCCTGAGTGCTGGCTCTACCTGGGTAAAATCCGCCATGGGATGAATCAGTTTAGGGAAGCAGCGGGCTACTATAAAGATTACCTGCGCCGTATCCGCTATAATGACCCCAACCGGAAAATGGTATGGGACGATATCCGCCGCTGTGCCACGGGGATGCGTTTACAATACCTCCCCTCCGAAGTTTATGCAGAAAACCTGGGGCCTAGAGTCAACAGCAGCGGGGATGAATTTGCTCCTGTGCTAAGCCCTAACTTTAGTAACCGGCTTTATTTTTCTTCTATGCGTAAGGGTAATTTGGGAGGCCGGCGTAATGAAAACGGCATGCCTGATAACCGGACCGGGCATTTTTACAGTGATATTTACTCTTGCCGGTCGGCAACAGGGGGAGGGGGAAGCTGGCAGGACGTCAATTCTATCGGTTACCTCGTAAATAGTACCCGCCACGATGTTTTGCTGGATTTCAATGCGGATGGTACTGTCCTTTATTTCTTTCAGGGCTGGCGTAACAATGATGCCAAAATTCTGGTAGATACCTTCCGGCGCGATCAGGAACAACGCACAGTGAGCTCAGATGTGTTTGAGGCTTCTGTATCTCCGGTCAGGGGTGATGAAGCGTTTCATTTTGCAAGTGACTACCTGGTGTACTTTGCCAGCCGCCGGGCAGGGGGATATGGCGGGCTGGATATTTACAAGCTAGAGTTTAAAGAGGGGCAGTGGGGCGAACCAGTCAACCTTGGGCCGCAAATCAATACAGTCTATGATGAAACTACGCCCTTTCTGGCCAGGGACCGGATGACCCTTTATTACAGTACAAATCATCCTAACCTGAGCATCGGCGGACTGGATGTAGTAAAATCAGTGTTTAATCCTAACTCAGAAACCTGGACAACACCTGAGAACCTGCTAACTAAAATTAACTCTTCAGAAGACGATGCTTATTTCCGTATTGCCAAAGATGGATTTACGGGCTATTTTGCTTCTTCCCGCAAAGATGGCTACGGCGAACGGGATATCTATGCTGCTCATTTTGATAACTTTCTTCCGGAAATGGAGCTTCGGGTTGACAACTATTCCGGTTACACGGAATCTGTCCTTGTAGAGCCTGAAATCACGGGGCCTTCTGAGGATTTAGCTGCCAATCCGGACTCCGCAGCACCAGAATTGCCAATAGAAGTGAAGCCGGAGCCCTATGTTGTAGAGGAGCTGGTACCCGAGCCTATTATCGCAGAGGATCTACCGATTCAGCCTGAGGTAAGCGGCATGGCTGTTACGGAAGTAATTGAAGGCCCTGAGGGCATCTTTTTGCCGCCGTTTTACTTTCAAAGTGAAGAGGGGCAACCCCTATCGGCAGCTCAACTCGAGCAATTGAATTCTATTGCCCGGGTGATGGCAGAAAAAGACGATGCCTATATCAACCTGACGGCTTATCAAAAGCCAGATGAAGGCTCAACAGGCAAAGCTGTATTTAGCAGTATACAGCGGGCAGAAAAAGTTGCTGAGGCCCTTCAGGAAAACGGCGTACCTGCTGATCGGATTTTTATTAAAGGGCTATTATCTGATGGGATATCCGAAGAGGTTGGGTATGGGGTTGACTTCTCTTTTTATCTGCCGGAAGGACAGGCGGCTGCTACTGACCTGCCTGTCGTTGGCTTGAGGTATGCTAATGCTGTACCCAAACACCCGGTACATGAGCGCCTGCTCTATAAGGTCCAGGTGGGAGCACTCAGTGGCGCTTACGGGACCAACTCCCTGGACGAATACGAGGGGGTGATGGTAGAGCGGCAGATAGATGGTCCGTATTATCGGTATACTATAGGCACATTCACTACTTTTGCCGAAGCGGACACGTTCAGGCAGCAATTACTGCAAGGTGCTTTTTCTTCAGCCTATGTGGTTGCCTACATTGATGGTCGGCGGGTCGATCAGATGCGTGCGCGTCGTCATATCATTGACTTCCCTGATCTCAAAGCCTACACGAATTAAATTAATTAAGCCTCAGGGGGGCAACGAGAAAGAAAGTGGGAATAATCGCTTTAAAGGCAGTATTCTCCAGCACATTTACCATTTGAAAAGCGCCATGCATTTTGCCTATTCCGGTAGAAATGTCGCACCAGGAAGCATAGCGGTGCTTACCGCCCGGTGGCAATACCGGTTGCTGACCGATTACCCCCTCTCCTTCCACTTCTCTTACATGGCCGTTGGCGTCCCAAATAAACCAATGCCGGCGAAGTAACTGTACGGTGTCCTTACTGTTATTCTCTATGATAATTTCGTAAGCAAAGATATAACGGTGTTGTGCGGGCCGGGAGTATGCCGCCTGATAGGAAGGCTGTACCGTAATCTGAATACCTTTAGTGGTTTGCGTTGCCATGTTCAGGCTGACTTTATTGCATCTTCAATAATCTGTTCTGCCGCCCGAAGTGCGTCTTGAAGGTCGTCATTGACGAGTACGATATCAAACTGGCTTTCATAGCGCATTTCTGCTGCAGCCCGGTCGAGCCGTTTCTTCATGTTGAGGTCGTCTTCGGTACCGCGGGCAGCCAGCCGTTCCTGGAGGGCCTCAAGGGAGGGCGGCTTTACAAATACAGCTATCGCCTCATCCGGATAAGCCTGTTTTATGTTAATCGCGCCTTTTACATCAATATCGAAGACAATATGTTTGCCTTCGCCCCAGAGCCGGTCCAATTCCTGTTTCAGCGTCCCGTAGAACAGGCCTTCATAGACTTCCTCCCATTCCACAAAGCCGTTGTCTTTAACAAGGGTGCGAAATTGTTCGGGCGTAATAAAGTAGTAATCCTTCCCGTCGGTCTCATGCGGCCGTTTAGGCCGGGTTGTTGCTGATGTAGAGAAGGACAAGTTCTCGTATCGGTTGAGTAAGTGCCTGACGATTGTTGTCTTGCCCGCCCCTGATGGTGCTGCAAATAAAAAAAGTTTGCTCATACCGTATTGGCCACTTGTTCTTTAATTTTTTCAAGTTCGTCCTTCATTTCTACGACGAGCTTTTGAATATTGGAGGAATAAGCTTTGGCACCCATGGTATTGATCTCGCGGCCCATCTCCTGGCTGATAAAGCTCAGCTTCCGGCCTTTTAGGGGCTGCTCTTTATTGAGCTCTTCGATGAAGTACTTGCAGTGCTGCTCCAGGCGCACTTTTTCTTCTGTAATGTCGATCTTTTCCAGGTAGAATAAAATCTCCTGCTCGAAGCGACTGTCATCGACTTTGTCCTTGCCGAGGTGCTCTTCGAGGCTTTGGCGCATGCGCTGACGCAGCTTAGTTACGCGCTCTTCTTCTTCGGGGTTAAGCTGGCTCAGCAAGTCCATAATCCGGGTTACCCGCATCTGCAGGTCGGCTTTCATAGCGTTGCCTTCTGCAGTCCGGAACCCGGTAAACTTTTCTATGGCCAGGTCCAGCCCTTCAAGTACCGCTTTCCACTCCTGATCGTCGATGTTATCGGCAGAGGTAGAAACTACCGAGGGCAGGCGAAGAATAGCCTGCAGCATATCACCATCCGGGATATTCAGCTCTGTCGATAGCCGGTTCAGTTCCTGGTGGTATTTGCGGAAGAGTGCTTCGTTGAGGCCAAACTCTTCTGCTCCACTGTCGGAGGCCACCTCAATGGCGACTTCAATTTTGCCGCGGTGGACGCGATCAGAGATTATTTTCCGCAAGGCGTGCTCCTTTTCCCGGTAGTTCTGAGGGATCTTAACCCGGATATCAGTGTATTTACTATTGAGTGACCGGAGTTCCACATGAATGGTCTTATCCTTGAAAGGGTGTGATACGCGGCCGTAGCCCGTCATTGATAACAGCATAAAAATTAGTTTAGGTTGCAGAGCCCGGAAGGTAGGCTATTACAGCCGAAATTTTGCAATGCGTAAAGATAACGAAAGGATTGAAAAAGTCGGTTTTCGTTGTAACCAGTTGAGTGCGAAGCAAAAAAAGTAAAAATAAACCAAACATTTATTTTCGATTAAAAGAATAAATAGCGAGCTTTGCCCTTCGTTTTTAAAAATAAGAATTGCTATAACTGACTATAAACCAAGAACTAACGATGAGAAAAGCTGATTTGGTTGCAGCAATTTCAGAGAAGACAGGCGTACCTAAGGTAGATGTACTGGTTACCTTAGAGACTTTCTTCAAAGAAGTGAAAGGCAGCCTCTCTGATGGTGAGAACGTGTATATCCGTGGTTTTGGCTCTTTTGTGATTAAAAAGCGCGCCAAAAAAATTGGTCGTCACATCAAGAAGAATATTGCTATTGAGATTCCAGAGCACTATATCCCTTCGTTTAAACCTGCAAAGGTTTTTGTTGAACAGGTCAAAGAGAATGTAGACTCTTTGCCGGATGAGGACAAAAAGTAACCGTTACCGGTATGACAAAACTTCAGTGGGCGGTTATTGCAGGGGCATTGGCACTTTTTCTGGTGTTATACCTGGGGTGTGACCGTAAGCCTGAAGATATCGCAAGCCTGGAAACGTCCAGAGCGCTATCGGTTGAAAGTACAGACATTAATTTGGTTATCCAGGAAGCGAAAGAAGCGCTCAAGCCAGCGCAACGTTCGCTCGTCCTTGGGTTGGAGCAGAACCTCGAGTCTACACTTGAGGACACAAACCGGGTGGCACTCTACAAGGAGCTGTCGGGGGAGTGGTACCAGCTTCAACGCTTCTCTATCGCTGGATACTACGCTCAGCAAGTCGCAGAAGTGGAACCGACTGAAGGCAGCTGGTCTATTGCAGGCACTACCTACTCTATCTGCGCCCAGCGCACCAAAGAGGAAAAGATTAAAGAGTTTTGCGCCAACCGGGCAGTAAATGCCTTCGAGAACGCTATCTCTTTGAACCCTGGCAATGTAGCCAACCGGGTTAACCTGGCGCTGACTTATACCAGTAATCCACCGCCGGATAACCCCATGAAAGGGGTGCTGATGCTGAGAACGCTCAACCAAGAGGAACCAAATAACGTTTTAGTACTTAACGCCCTTGGGCGATTGTCTATACGCACGGGACAGTTCGATAATGCAGTCAAGAGATTGAATGCAGCATTGGATTCTGAACCGGAAAATGCGACAACCATCTGTTTACTGGCTCAAGCCTATGAAGGTGCTGGAAATGCTGAACAGGCAACTGTTTTTGCTGAACAGTGCCGGCAAATGAGGCAGTAACATATTGCTAAATATTTTGATTTTTTCATTTTTAAAAGGACTTTGATTATGCCTTGTGGAAAGAAGAGAAAAAGACATAAGATTGCAACGCACAAACGCAAAAAGCGCCTGCGTAAGAATCGCCATAAGAAGAAGAATAAGTAAGTGGTTTTTCGGTGCTTCCGGGGTTGGATATTAGTCCTGCCTCGGAAGCGGCGTGTCTATGCGTGGTATCGTACATCAGCTATACCGTATGAATATAAAGGATCCATTTCTCTAGAAAGAATATGCCGTCCGCAAAACTCATACCTACTCAGCTGTCATAACCGCTGACAAACTTCCATTCAGTAGCATTGAAACTGCATGTTTCCGCCGCTATTGAAAGAAGAAAGATTAAGACTTCTTTAGCAGGACCGTAGGCGTTTGCAGGTGTTTTCCGAATCAATAAGAGTGGAGACCTGTCAAACTCAAACGATAAGGATTTTTAAAGGCTGCAAACACCATTTCGACGCTGAACAGCGTACGGTGGAAGAAACAAAAAATAGCCTTTTTAAAAGGCTCCCGAAAGAAAAGTGAGCAGCCTCCTTCCTGTCAAAGCAGACAATTACTTACTATATATTAGCCTTGCTATAGCTGCTGCGAATTGTACAATCTGGTTACAAGGCATCACAGCTGTCACGGGCTTTTATTCAACGGTTCTTTTCCACTGCTGTTCGTATCTCGCTTTGCCGCTGATACCGAAGTTATCTTTGATTCCTGCCCGTACCTTTCGGTTGCCTTGCCATTGGCATCAGGTAAGCTCGGTAGCTGGCGGGGGTCTAAACAAAATACCGTGGAAAAAGAACTCATTATTAATTCCACCCCCACGGAGGTTCAAATTGCGTTGCTTGAGAACGGAAAGTTGGTAGAAATCCACTACCAGAAGACCAACGACAATTTTACCGTAGGGGACATTTTCGTAGGGCGTGTCAAACGCCTTATGCCTGGCCTTAATGCCGCTTTTGTAGATATTGGACACCCTAAGGATGCCTTTCTGCACTACACTGACCTGGGACCCAAACTTAAGTCTCTTCTTAAGTTCACGAATGGTGCGATGTCTGGCGGTATTAATACCCATACCTTCGACAACTTTAAGATGGAGCCGGATATTATCAAAACCGGCAAAGTTGATCAGGTGCTCAGCAAGAAACAGCCTATCTTGGTACAGGTGCTCAAAGAGCCGATTTCTACCAAAGGGCCACGTCTGAGTTGCGAACTGACACTACCAGGGCGGTACATCGTTTTAACGCCCTTTTCCAATGTTGTTGCGGTTTCTAAGAAGATTAGCAACGCTGAAGAGCGTAAGCGCCTGCATTTGCTTGTCGAAAGCATCCGGCCGAAGAATTTCGGCGTGATTGTGCGTACAGCTGCGGAAGGCAAAAAAGTGGCAGATCTCCACGAGGAGGTTATTCAAATTATGCAAAGCTGGGAGGATATCCACAAACAGCTGCATAAAGCAAAGCCGCCTTTAAAATTGCTCAGCGAGCTCGACAAAACGTCAAGTATTCTCCGCGATGTACTAACCGACTCCTTCAATCGTATTGTGGTCAATGACAAGCAGATGTACCAGAATATCCGCGGATACCTGGAGAACATTTCACCTGACCAGGTGAAAATTGTCAATCTGCACCGGTCCAACAAACCCGTTTTTGATGCCCATGGCATTACAAAACAGATCAAAGCCTCCTTTGGTAAGACGGCAACGATGCCCAGCGGGGCTTATCTGGTGATCGAGCATACGGAAGCTATGCACGTGATTGACGTGAACAGCGGGCATAAAATGGGCAGTTCCAAACAGGAAGACACCGTTATGCGGGTCAACCAGGAAGCAGCCGAAGAAATTGCCCGACAGTTACGCCTGCGTGATATCGGTGGTATTATTATCATCGACTTCATTGATATGCGTAAAGCAGAGCAGCGCAAAGACCTGATTAAAGCCATGCGGCAGTTCATGAAAAAGGACCGTGCGCAGCATACCATATTACCGCTAAGCAAATTTGGCCTGATGCAGATTACCCGGCAGCGGGTGCGGCCTGAGGTCAATATCAGTACCTCAGAAGTTTGCCCAACCTGCAACGGCACCGGTAAGATCAATGCTTCTTTACTGATTCACGATGAGATTGAGCGTGACCTGAACTTTATCGTGCAGTCACGTCCTAAGTCAAAGGTAAAACTGCTGATACATCCTTTTATTGAGGCCTACCTGAAAAAAGGGCTGCCGAGTGTGCAAATGCGCTGGTATATGAAGTACTATAAATGGGTGCGCATCCAGGCTAACAACGATTTCCACCTAACGAAGTACAAGTTTTACGACGAAAACGAAGACGAAATCCGACTGAATTAAGCTCGGGCAAAAGGTGAAGTACTAAACCACTTCACCTTTTGTATTTTTAGAATAGGTTTGGAGCCGATTACTAAAGTCCAAACATGCTCTGAAGATGGCTACAAATATCTATTAAGGTTAAACGCAAAAAAGATAGACCATGCGCAAGCTGCTCCTCCTTTTATTCGCACTATGGATACCCTTTTCTGTTGTCATTGGGCAGGAAGTAGTGGTGGAAGCGCGCCTGACCGGCTGTCTGGAGCCTTTATCTCTCCTGAAGTTTGATGGCAGCAAGTTTTATCCGGTAAAGGCGGTTGAGGAAGTAGATGGGGACAAATACCAGGTAACGTTGCCTAAGCAGGATGCCGGCTTCTTCTACATCGGTACCAGCCGCAGTAATATGATCCCGCTGCTCCTGGGGGAAGAGGATACGGTACGCCTAACTGGTAGCTGCCTTAAAATCAAGACGGCGAAAGTGCAAGACTCACCTCTGAATACCAGCTATAAAGCGCTTAAGGCGGAAATGAATGCCCTGAAGCAGGAGGGCATGGGCCTGATACGGCGGTACCAGTCTAAGCGGGATAGTGCCGGTCGCGTCAAGGTGATCGCTGATATGAAAGTTTTAGACGACAAAAAGCTCGCTTTGCTGGAAAAGACTGGAGAGCAGCACCCGCTATTCGAGCCGATCGTGCGCCTGAACACCTACCTGAGCTACCATAATCACTCGGAGGGTTACGGCAATGAGATTGAATACTTTGCAAAAGCGTTTTTCGGGCTGGTTGATTTTTCAAAGCCGGTGTACGGTAAGCTCCCCTGGGTTTTCCAAGGTTTTCAGGAATACGCTACCACTCTGGCCAGTATTGGTATCAATGCAGAACGGCAGCAGCAGTTCATTGAGCAGGCGATGTCGGATATGGAGCCCGGTAGCCCTGTGCATAAATTTGCCCTGTCGGGGGTCGTCGCTGCCATGAAGCAAAAGAATGCTGAAAGTTTTATGCACTTTGCCAATCAGTTTGTCACCGTATATAAATCAAAGGACCCGGATGCAGCAGCCAGTATGCAGGCACAGATGGAACAAATAAAGTCCCTGACAAAGGGGGGATCTGCTCCTGATTTCTCACAGGATACACCGGAAGGTGAAACGATCAGCCTCAAAGACTTTAGGGGGAAGGTTGTTTTACTGGATTTTTGGGCAAGCTGGTGCGGCCCTTGCCGCCGGGAAAACCCTAATGTGGTGAAGATGTACGAAAAGTATAAAGATAAAGGGTTCGAAATATTAGGGATCAGCCTGGACCGTACCCGGGACAAGTGGTTAAAGGCTATCGAAGCTGACGGGTTGACCTGGCCTCATGTGAGTGACCTCAAAGGCTGGCAGAATGAAGTAGCTCAGCTTTATGGTGTTCGGTCCATACCCCACACGATACTCATTGACGCAGAAGGGCAGGTGGTTGCCAATAAACTTCGCGGGCCGGCACTGGAAGCCAAGCTGGCCGAAATCCTGGGCGAATAACGGGCCCTTTCCGAATTTAAAAAATCAACATGAGCAAAATCCTCTATAACGTAACTGTAAAGGTAAATCACGATGTGCATGAAGACTGGTTGCGGTGGATGCGACGGGTCCATATTCCTGCAGTTATGGAAACCGGGATGTTTATAGAGCACAGGATATCCCGCCTGCTGGGTACTGATGAGTCTGATGGGTTCACCTACAGCGTGCAGTACCTTTGCCCTAATATGACTACTTACCAGTTGTACCAGGAAAAACATGCCTATCTCCTGCAAAAAGACCATCAGGACCGCTACAAAAACAAATTTGTTGCCTTCCGCACGTTGATGAAAGTGTTGTAGTAGGGCGCTTAGCAACGTTTTTTTATCTTTGTCGGCTATGCTGACCAAACTCGTACTCATCAATTCCTGTGCCTATAAAATGGCGGAGGTCGGATTCGAACACGGCCACTCCCTACAGTTGGTAGGGCCGAATAATGTAGGCAAGAGCTCGCTCATCTATGCCCTTAATTTTCTTTTTCTGGTCAATAAGCGCCTGATGAACTTCAGCGGGCAGCGTACGGCAGATAAGGAAACCCTGGCACACTACTTTCCCAGCCCCGAGCGGAGCTTCATTATCTTCGAAGTGAAAAAGCAAAACCGGCCCTACTGTATGCTGGTTCACCGCAATGCGGACAACGAGGTGCTTTACACCCGAATCGATCAACCGTACCGCCGGGACTATTTCTTTGAAGAACAATCAGACGGGCAGCATCTGCGCAGCTACAAAGACTTGATGCGTACGCTGGTAAAGGCCGGGGCAAAGGTGAAAAAGCTCGATCAGGTACAGGAAATCCTAAAGCATATCTATCAGGTGGGCGACCGTAATGACGCAGCGGTCTGGCTGACGGACAAGTGTAAAATCAGCGGTACTTATAACAGCTTCAATAAAGTCTACCGCTACCTCATCAACTCTAAGCTCATCGACAACCGGGCACTAAAGGATATATTGCTGATTGCCGATAGCCGTGATCAGGATGAACTGAGCTACAGCCGGCAGAATATACAACAGATAGACCGCCTGCGCTACCAGAGCCAGCAGTTGTCTGTGCTGAAAAACATAGAGACGGAGTTTAGCCAGTTCAAAAGCCTGGTGGGGGAGGTGGAAAGCCATTATGAGTTCCTTTGCCAGCAGGCTGCTGCTTTTTTTGTCAGCGCTAACCTGCGGCGGGCTACACTCATGGAGCAGCACCATCGTAAAAAAAAGGAAATCGAAAAGCTGGAGGCAGAGCGGTTGGCTAAAAGTGTCGAAAATGACCGCATCAACCAGCAAAAGGGGCGCATTGACTACGAACTTCGTCAACTGAGGGCAGAGGCGGAAGCTTTAGAGCAACAACAACAGCAAGCATTGGAGCTTCCGGCGGAAAGCCTGTTGGAACAGCAGCTGCAAAATCAACAGAAGCAGGTAGAACAGTTGTGGTTTCGCTTGCAGGAATATACCGCTCACGCCGCTCCGGCCACCGGTCAGCTACAGCGCCGTATTGATCGCCTGGACCAGCAAATCAAACGCAAATCTGCGCAGCAGGCCGACATTAAAGACTGGCTTGTTGCCCACCTGGCTAAGGATGATGCGCAACGGCGTTTGCTCAACAGCATCCTCCATCCCGATATTGCCCGTCTGCCCAAGGACCAGATCCGGCAACCCATTACTAAAGCCAACCGGCTGATTGAACTGTTTGACGGGCAAATCGAGCTGCCCGATGATTTCCCACTACAGGAAATCAGCAACCCTGAGCAATTGGCAGAGGAAGTCGCCGAGCTTCAGCAGGAGCGGGACCGCTACGCCCAGCTGATGGACACCGCTCAGAATAGTGCCACCCTCAGGGACGAACTGGAAGCTGTGAAAACCGAGCGGCAACGACTGGAAGCCGCGCTGCAGCAGGTGAAAACCCTACCTGAGATCAAGAGTGAGCTTAAAACCCAACAGCAGGCTATTCGTAAACTGGACAAACAGCTCAAGACACTGGAACAGGAATACCGCACCGTACAGGAAGACCTGCAACGGCGGCAGCGGGCCATCCGGCAGCTGCAGGAGGAAGTGCAGGACATTGAGCAATCTACCCGGGACATGGAGCGCGATCAGCGCGAGGTAGAGGAAATGAACCTGCCCACCATGGAGCCCAATGCCCAGGAGATGGTACGTACGCCTGATGCCATCCGGCAGTTGTTTGCACAGATCAAGCAATTGCGCAAGGAGGTGGCGCAAAAGCGGGAAGCCCGGCAGCGACTTTTCCAGCAGCTCAAAGACAAAACCCAGTTTGACCTGGCTGACGAGCAGCAGTTTGTCACACAGCTGGAGCAGGAAATGCTCTCTATTGCTGACAAGCAGCTGAGCATCGAAAGCCTGCTGGAAAGTATAGCGGTGCAGTTTGCCAACCCGGCCCAGCGATTCCTCGATGCTTACGAGGAGTTTAAAGCCTTTGTTCACCACGAGTTCAACCGGACGCTCGGCGAGATTCAGATCTCCAATCTGGAGTCCCTCAACGTTTTGCTGGAGCCCAATGAGCGCTTGCAGAACGACCTGCGTTCTATTGCAGAACTGTCCCTGACTACCGATGGCTTGTTCCGAATGCCCGACCATACTGCCAAGCGGCTGGACATCCTCCGGGAGTACCTCGAAAAAGGGCAGGCTATTGCTTTTAGCGACCTGTTCAACCTGCAACTCCGATTATCTATCAATGGGAAGGTCCGGTCCGTCAACCTGGGAAAGCAGGTGGAATCCGATGGTACCGACCGGATGCTGCGCCTGATTATCGTGATGGCGGTCATTAGCCGCTTATCTCAGCGTAGCCCGGAGAACCGGGTGGTTTTATTTATTGACGAGATTGCCACCATTGACGGGAAAAACCGGCCGCAGCTGGTGGAATTCTGTAAAGAGCATCACTTTTATCCCATTTTTGCTGCCCCTGATATTGTGGACGGCTTCGATCAGTACCTGCTTATACAGCGGCAGCCCAGCGGGCAACTGGTAGTCGATGAGCAAAAACACGTCATTCAAGTAGCGCAAGCGGTATAGTATGATTTTAAAAGCAGAACCGGATAAGGCCCTTCGCTTTCTCGAAGATAATTTCGAGCTGTTCCGCACGCTCTACCGCCTGCAACTGGAGCATAGTGTGATCAACCGGGATCTATTTGAGGAAGTGACGGAAGACAAAGCCGATGTCATTGTGAAGCGGATGCTGGACTATAAGCTGATCATCAGCCAGGCTAACGGCTTTCGCGTCAATGAACCTGTGCGTACTTTTCTGGCATTCCTGCTCAACGAATTCAAGCCACTTTTGCCGGAAGAGCTCACAAAGTACCGGCAGGCCTTCTGGGAATTATTTAAACGTATTCAGGCGTTTCAGGATGACGATATACTGATCCTGGCCGAGCGCCTTGATGCCTTTTATCAGGAGTTGCAGGAGTTTTTGGAAAATGTAGAAAGCAATACCAGCCAGTTATTGCGCAACAGCCAGTACCTGAAGGCCAATAAGGGCGAAATACCGTACAGCGAGCGCGTACGTCGTGCCCGTCACCTGATTGAATACTACATTGAGCCGCTAAACCGGATACTGGATGTTCAGAAAAAACAATCCATCACCAATCTGCTCAACCAGGTTTCTGCTTACGTCAATGTGGAGCGTTTCAACCACCCGCATAGTGGCATCCGGCAGCGCTTTGAACGCCTGCATGAGTTGTTGCGCGATGCAGAAGCCCGCATTCTCCGGCAGTCTCATGTAGTGACGCGGGAGTTGCTGCCCCTGATAGAACGCCTGCAAACAGAGTCAGAAATTCTTAGCGGATGGCTGTACTTCCTGGAGCGGCCTTTCCTGCACCAAGTACCTGTGATGCCCGCCCGGCGGCTGTTTACCCTTACCGGCAGCAATATCGGAGTGGGGGTAGAGCTCTTCCTGCAGCAGTTTGAGCGCCGCCCGGCGGATATAGTCCTGAAAGAAGAAGAAACCAAGCCAGTCAATACCCGTCAGGTCTACTTCAACCGCCGGCATTACCAAAAATCATTGCAGGAGGCAGTACCCGTGGGCAACTACTTCGAGTGGTGTTATGAGATGATGCAGGCTCATGAGAGCATGCCCGGCACCGAGCGTTTCCTGAAAATTGGCAGCTTGTTGTTTGAGGAAGTCGATCAGTTTGAAGCTGATTTTGGCGAGGGGCGTATTCAATTGCAGATCGGGTCTACGGTCTTTGACCTGCCGGTCATGGAGGTACGCCTGAAAACCACGCCTGAAACGACCGAAAAACCCACTTTAGCATGAATATACAGCCAAATACCGAGCGCCATATGACCTTTCCAGACGGACATCAGGATGTGGTGGAAGCCCTTCTTGTCGACGGGCGTTTTTTGCTTGAGGGGGACCCGGCCTTCATGACCTTGAAGCAAGAGGTTGATTTTTATCAGGCTTTCTTTATGGAGTCCTTTGGGCTGGCTCTGGAGTACTACAGTGAGTACGCCTTTCTGCAAAGTGGCAGAGACAGTGACCCGCTATCCCGCGATGTTTGCATCTTTCTGGGCATACTCTGCTACGAGCTGGACCGGGAAGGGTACAACCTCCTGGAGCAGTTGTCTTTTCACACGCTGGAGTTTGAGCAAGTGGAACAAATGTTCGAAATGTCTTCTTTCCGGGAGGTGCTTGATGCGACGACCAATCTGCAGGATGTACAGGCCCGCCGCAATTTTTATAACCGCCTGCAGCGCCGGCGTATTATTGAAAAGCTAGACGACGATACGTTCCGCTTCACGCCAGCGCATAAGTATTTTCTGGAATTCGCACGGTCGGTAGCCCGCTACAATCAGCGGTTGGCGGAGGAGGAGGAGTAAGTGGTTTTCGCTGACCGTAGCTGGTGTTATTCAGCCGCAAGGCTTACACGGATACCATCCGGGTATGGCTTTGTTTTCAGGTTCCGGATCTGCACGGCCTTCACTTTGCCCTCAAGCAGGGTTTCCAGAGATTGTTGAAGTACCTCCCGGAAGGCTGCCTGCTCCTGCTCTGTTTCCAGCCAAAGCACTGCGACAACGGGTTGCCCACTTTGCAGGTATGCATCCACCTGCGCCCAGAAAGCCCAGTCGGAGCGTGTGCCGGGCCAATGCAGTAGCAGGGGATGGAGTAGGCGAAATCCCCACTTGCGCCGGTAGTAGGTGCCAATTGCCCTTAGCGCCTGAAGGGTATCAAGGTATTTTTCAGCTATACGCCGGGCAAAAACCTCCGGTGCTTCCGAAATACGCTCAAAGGGGTTCTCTAGTTGCCAAGGTTGGCGCTTACAGTAGTTCTTTACCTCCAGCAGAATTAGGGTTGCTTCGCGAACGGCGATAAAGTCAACGCCCTTAAGGCCCACCCCACTGAAACCCTGGAAGAAGCGGTGCGTATCGTACTTGCGTACCGTCCAGTAATTATCAAAGTCAAACCGAAGACCGCTTTCCTGAAAAGTAGACATGCATTAGCTTTATTTACAAAACTTGTCTAATAAACTCTCCTGTAGGAGCTAAAACTAGAGATTTTGGGTGGAATTGAGGCTGCGAAAATGACTTAATAAGGCTTTTGCCAACGAACGGCCCGCCCAGAAAAGATCAATTCAGAGTCATGAGAAGTGCTTTGTAGGCAAGTTTACAGAAAAGGTACGCCCTTTTAGAGCGGAAAAGAACGTGCATCTGGTAATTTTGACGACGCAATGGAGGGTTACTTTTTTAAATGTACCGGCATCGGTGTATCTTTATTGGAAGCGAGTCAGATTCTGGCGCGTGTAACTTCACAACACACACTCTATGAGACTAAGGGCTATACTACTTATCTGCTTTGTTTGCTTGTTATTACTGCCTGCCGCCACGGTGCAGGCTCAGGAAGTCAGTACAGATCCGCCACCCGCTCCGGTACGCCTGATGGCAGAGTGGGAAGAATCCCAGGCCCTTCTGGTCAGCTGGCGGAATCAGCACTCGGTTTTGCTGCGGGAAATTGTACGGCATGGCGTAGCTGAGTGCGGGGTCATCATCTTTGCAGACAACCCTTCCGCGGTTTCCAGTTATCTTACGAGTGGGAATGTCGCCCTGGATAATGTAGAAATTCTGAGCCCGGAGTACAACTCCATCTGGATCCGGGACTACGGGCCCTGGACGATCTACCAGAATGATGTAGACAGCCTTATGATTGCCGATTACATCTACAATCGTCCCTGGCGCCCGGATGACGATAAAATACCAGCTTATATTGCCCAGCACCTGGGACTGCCCATCTATGAAGCCATAGAAGCGCCTTACGACTGGGTGCATAGTGGTGGTAACAACCTTCGAGATGGCATGGGCACTATCTTTTCTTCCGACTTGCTACTGGAAGAAAACCCTTTCAAAACCGAAGCGGAAATTGACCAGATTGCCAACTTGTTTTTTGGGGCAGACCGCTACGTGAAGCTGCCGTCACTGCCCTACGATGTCATCCATCACCTCGATATGCACATGCGGCTTATCGATGAAGAAACCATTATCATCGGGGAGTACCCTGAAGGCGTTGCAGATGGCCCGCAGATCGAGGCCAATATCGAGTACCTGCTGAACGAAGTACCTACGCCTTTCGGCAATACCTACCGCATTATCCGTACCCCAATGCCACCGGATGACAACGGGCGCTACCCTGACCAAAACGGGGACTACCGCACCTATACCAACTCCTTATTTGTGAACGGTACAGTGATGGTGCCTACTTACGATGAGCAATACGATACCACGGCTCTGCGCATCTACGAAGAAGCTTTGCCAGGTTACAATATTGTCGGCATTGATTGTAACGGAATTATACCCAGCCTTGGGGCTATCCACTGTATTACCAAGATGGTGGGTGTCAATGACCCGCTTTGGATTGCCCACGCCCGGTTGCGGGACCAGGAAACGGCTGAAGTAGCCTATCCCGTAAGTGCGACCATTAAGCATAAGAGCGGCATTGCTGATGCCAGCCTGTACTACCGGGTTGCTGGCGAGACCGCCTACACAGCCCTCTCCATGGAACTGGCGGATACCACAGAAGCCATCTGGACAAGCAGCATCCCACCCTTCCCCGAGAACACGGTACTTGAGTACTACCTGGCGGCTGAAGCCAATAGTGGAAAAGCTCAGGTACGGCCTATTGTCGCGCCGGAAGGCTACTTCCGCTTTAAAGTGGATGCGCTGCAGCCTGCCTTTGGGCCGGATAGCCAGGAGATATGCCCCGGTGAGCTTATCACCTTTGACAATCAAACCTCAGGAGTATACGATAGCATCCGCTGGGATTTCCCTGGTGGGCAGCCCGCTACCTCCAATGAAGAAATGCCGGCTGTAACTTACCTGGAGAGTGGCAGCTATACCGTACAGCTCGTCGCCTTCAAAGGGAGCCTGGCGGATACGCTGACCCGTATCAATTATGTGGAGGTCCGCCAATTGCAACAGCCCTACCTGGAAACCTTCGAAACGGCCTTCCCCACTGAGATATGGACTGTGGAAAATCCGGACGAGGACTTTGCTGCCTGGGAACGCGTAGACCTGGACTTCTGCGATCCCGGTGCCATGCGCATCAACAACTTTCTGCTGGATACCCGTAATACCAGTGACTACCTGCGCGCCAACTTTGACTTGAGTAGCCTTAATGATCCGACCCTCCGTTTTGACGTGGCTCATGCGCAAAAAACGACAGCAATTGAGGACGGGCTGCGGGTCAATCTTATCGACTGTGAAGGCAATAAAACAACAGTATACGAAGCCTTTGGCGGTGAGCTGGCGACCGCCAGTCCGGAAATCAGTCCCTTTGTGCCTGAGGGGTGTGAAGAGTGGCGTACCGAAACCATCTCGCTTTCGGATTTCGCCGGACAGGCAGTGACGATTGAGTTTGAGAATGTAGGTGATTATGGCAACTTTATTTACCTCGATCTGATAGAAGTATTAGACCTCAATCCGTCCAGTATTCCAATGACAGAGAGCGAAGGTCTAAAAGCCCGCCTCTTCCCCAATCCGGTCATCAGTACAGCAGAATTGCTGGTGTCTAGCCCTCAGGCGGGCACACTGTCCTGGAGCCTGACGAACCAAGCAGGGCAGCGCATACGCACTGGTAAAAGGAACATGCCCTCAGGGGAGCATCAGTTCCAGTTGCCGGTCCAGGGACTGCCGGCGGGTACCTACAACCTGCTGCTGAGTCAGGGGCAGGCCCGCACCACCTTACGGATGACCGTCGTCAAATAGGATCAGTCGATATGAAATGCTAAAAAAATGTTAAAAAAAGATAGGTGTGTTTATGCGATTTGACCTTCCTGTTTCGTTAGATGGAAAGAAGCGGAGTAAGTCATTGATCCAGGCATTCATGTCTGGACCACTTTACTAAGCATATACTATCAAAACCAACTAACTTTAACAACTATGGACCAGAAGAAAGGCATGATTGCCGCCATCGTAATTCTTGCTATCCTCTTTATTGCCGCCGGTATTTGGGGGCTGACGCAAAATAGTCAACGAAAAGAACTTGAAGATGTCCGTGACAAACTCGAAGGCACAGTTGAAGAACTGGAAGGACTGAGAACGGATCTGCTTTCAGAAGTCGATAGCTTACAAGGCGAGTACACAATGCTTGCCGAGCAAAACGGCGAATTGCAGGGCGATCTGGCACAAGCCCAGGAGATTATTGCACAAAAAGAAGCTGCCATCCGAAATATCAGAGCGAAGAGTTCTTCGGAGGTTAATGCCCTCCGCGCAGAAATTCAGCAACTTATGGCGCTCAAAGATGAGCTGCAGTCGAACATTCAGGGGCTGGTTGCTGAAAATGACTCCTTACGCCAGGCCATGGGTGTGATGGAAGGAGAGCTTACGGCTTCTAAGGAAGAAATTGAGCAACTGAATAACATTCGCAAGACGATAGAAGAAGAAAACGACCGGCTGACTTTGGAGAACTTCAAAGCGTCTGCTTTCCAGGTGGAACTGGAAAAAGGCAACGAAAAGGTGACTTCCAAGGCTCGTCGCGTGCGTACCATCCGTATCAGTTTTGATCTTACCGAAGTACCTGACGATCTTCAGGGGCTGCGTACCCTGTACCTGACGATCAATGATGATAAAGGCACGCCAATTGCAGCGGCTAATCCGGTAAAGGCGAAGACCATTGTTAATAATCAGGAAATGGATATCATCGCGGTGAAAGCCAAAGATGTGGATATTGCTGAAAATCAGCGGCTATCCTTCGTTTACGACCTGGAAGATAAGTTGGACGCTGGCTACTACCGGGTTTCTATCTTTACAGAAATTGGTATGCTGGGCTCCTCCAGTATGCGACTGCGTTAAGAGCATGTTTGGAGCGGGTTCGTCATGAAGATCGAGGAGTTGTGGTTCTGGCTAAGTCTTTTTTTGGCCCATTTGGCGGGTCAAATAAGTCAAAAAAGACGACGCCAGAGCCTGCCCTGCATTTCTGCGGGGTTCATAAATCCTTGATTTGCAATCGGAGCGAGCTCCAAACAAGCTCTTAGTGTCCGACAGCCGGAACAAATTCCAATAAATTTTCAGGCCCCGGAGATGGCATTGTGCTTCTCCGGGGCTTATTATTGGCAGGAATAGGAACAGATTATTCAGGAGATGCGGTAGGAAGGCTATATTTGTGATGCTAAATTGTATTTAAATGAGCAAAACACTTTGGATAGGACTGCTGCCCTTGCTGTTGGTTTCCTGCGTGAGCAAGAAAAAGCACCTGGCAGCTTTAGCTACGGCTGACACCCGGGCGGATAGCTTAGTTTACCGGCTGGACTCCACCACACAGCTCGTCTACCAATTGCGATTGGATACGGCAGAGCGCAGAGGGGAGAACACCGCACTCCTGGCAAGTCAGGATAAACTGCAGGACCGCATCATTGCGCTGGACGATGAGATAGAGCGCATGGATCTGGACCAGTCCAGCGAGGTACAGGACCTGGATGCCCGCCTCAAAGAACGAGATATCCTTATTGCAAAGCGGGGTGCCAAAATTGCGGCATTGAAGGTCTTGCTTGAGCAGCGCAGTGCTGCGCTGGATACACTGGCGATTCAACTACAGGATACCCTGTTACGGCTGGACTCCGCCGCTTTTACGTTGGAGTTAGAGTCCGGCGGTACCCTTTCCATCGCTGTACTTTCCGATTATCTTTTTTATCCGGGCAGTACGACCCGGCTGGAACCAACGGCAGATACCCCCCTTATGCTTATCAGCCAATACCTGTCAGCCTATCCAACGGTGCAGCTCACCGTTGTCGGGCACAATAATAATGAGCCTCTAAACCGCAAGCATATCGACAATAAGTGGGAGTTCAGCGCGATGCGTGCTGCAACCCTGGTCAATGAGATGACCCGGAAATATGAACTCAGCACCAGCCGGGCAACAGCGGCCGGCAAAGGTGATTTCGCACCACGTGCCTCTAACGCTACAGAAGCGGGCCGATTGCTTAATGCCCGCATGGAGTTCCGTATGGAGCTGGGGCAGAGCCGGTTGGTACGGGATTTGAAGCGGGTACTAGAGTAGGAGCACCTTTTCTGAACAGGGTTCATAAACCGCTGACTTTCAACGTAAAGGTTGCTCCAAACTACTCTTAATCCTCAAACTCAGCTTCCAGTCGTTCCATTAAACGGCCGGAGATGCGCAAGAAATCCATTTCTGTGATGATACCGATGAGTTCATCGTTTTGGACCACCGGCAGGCAGCCGATTTTATTGTTCCGCATATTCCGCATCGCCTCTACGATCGTTTCATTAGGGCCTATGGTTTTTGGGCTTTTGATCATAATGTCTTTAACACAGGTAGCCGACTTGCCGTTGAGTTTGTTTTGGTGCGTGAAGTAGCGCAGCAACAGGCGTGAGGTGATGAGGCCGACAATTTTTCCCTTAGCATCCTCAACGGGCATGTACCGGATTTTCCGCCAATCCATTAGTTCCGCCACAAGTTCGATGAGGTCATCTTTTTGCACTGTGAACAGGTCGGTCTCCATAAACTCATCGACCATCAGGCGGGCGGGCTTGTAATCGGGCATATCTTCAGCGTTGGGAAGGTCCCAGGTATGTACGGGTTTATTTTCTTTTTGATTTTTAATCATAGAAGCGGTTAAGCCGCAGAGCGCTTCATCCCGGGTCACCTCTTTCGATAGTTTGGTGTAAGCCCGCAATTGCCAGCGCGAACCGCTCATGTGGTTCTTGGCGCGTTCTTCAATGATCCCCAAATACCGGTCAATATCACCGGTATCTACATTGCGGCGCTTCAGGCCTTCTCTCGCGAGAGGGATGAGCTCCTGCTGGAGAAGATCAGTAGCAGAAATCTTTTGGTCGCCAAACCAGGTAAACTTCGTGTCAACACCAAATTTGGCAGACTTGATGAAATTATCCTGGGCATCTTCCCAACCAATCTTGGTGCGGATATCGGGGTAGGCAGCATGCATGCCTTCCATCGCGCCTAACCAGAATGCGGCATTGGCTACTTCGTCAACAACGGTTGGCCCGGCGGGGATGACCCGGTTTTCAATTCGGAGGTGCGGCTGACCATTAGGGCTTACGCCATAGCAGGGGCGGTTCCAGCGGTAGACGGTAGAGTTGTGGACCTGCAAAGCACGGAGCTTGGGCACTTTACCTTCTGCAAGCAGCTTAATAGAGTCTTCCTCCACATCAGCGCTCAGCAGCACCCGGAACCGGGCGATGTCCTCTTTGTAGATTTCCATTATCGACTCGTTCAGCCAGTTGGTGCCAAAGCTCACCCGGGGACTGCGCTGTCGCATATGCTCCTGAGTCGTGCGTACATCCAGAGCTTGTTGGAAAAGCGCAATACGGCTTTCGTGCCAGAGGCGCTTGCCAAAAACTATAGGCGAATTAGCGGCTATGGCAATGACGGGCGCCGCGAGCACCTGCGAGATGTTATATAGTGGGGCAAAATCATTGGGGCTTACCTGCAGGTGGACCTGAAAGCTGGTATTGCAAGCTTCCAGCAGCGGTGAATTATGCCGGACCAGCAATTCATCGATTCCGGAAATCCGCAGTTCGTAGGCATTGCCCTGCAGCTGGGAATTGATGGCCTCCATGAGCGCATAGTACCGCTTCTTAGGTGTCAGGTTGTGCATTTCCAAGTCATGCTTGCGCAGTGTAGGTAGTATGCCGGTGAGAATGAGCTTGGCTTTAAGGTCATCGAGCTTTTCACTGATCTTATCCAGTTTGCCTATGTTTTCTTCTTCGAGGTCCCGGAGACAGGAGCCTGTGAACTCCCTCGGGTCAAGGTTGGTCTCCAGGTTGAAGCGGGCCAGCTCGGTTTCCACCCAGTCGTATTCCTTCATGTGTTCCAGTGCCTCCATGGCAATGGTAGCCGGCTTATAGGTTTTGCGGTGTACGAGGCACATTTCCTGCTCTGCCCCAATCCGGACGATATCTTTTTCAAAATAATCGTTGTCCAGCATGTGTTCCAGTGCCTGTACGTCCCGCAGCAGTTTCTTTACAAACTTCTGCATGGAAGCTTCGTCTTGTACCAGAGAGACTCTTTGTTCGCCCATAAAAGGTGTTGTTTTTGTTCAGCTGCTTAAATATAGTTGATAATTGGAAAGTCAGGCATAATTTGAGTTTTTAATTTTGGATTCGCGGCGAGCCTGGAAAACACAAGGCCTTAAGGAGACCGGTATGCACAATCTTTCCCGGCATTTGAGTGTTATGAAATAATGAAGCAACTGGTTTATATTCTGCTCACGGTACTTATTTTTGCAGCCTGCCGGCGCGATAACCGGGAGCCCTTGTTTGATCTGGCATACCCCAATTTCCGGTTCACCATTGAAGCCGGGCAAAATCCTATCCTCCCCGGAGCGTATGCGATCCGGGGCATAGCAACTAATATTGGCTTCTTTCTCAATCAGAACAACACCGATACTTCCGCGATTTCTGAAATGAGCCCTTACACCGCTACCTTGCGTTGTCTGGATGGCTTCGACTATGTCTTCATGGAGGGCGTTTCGGTGAGAATATGCGAGGATGGCACTGATGCCTGTACCCCGGCCGATGAGGTCTTCTACATTGATCAGTTGCAGCGTTATCCTGAAGACGACCGCATAGACCTGCTGCCAGGCTTGCGGAATGTCAAGCGGGATTTGTCCCGGGAAAGCTACCGGCTGGAAATTGTTGTCTTCTTTGCCTTTTCCCCGCCTGCTAATTATGCTTCTCAGCTGGATATGGTCTTTCGGGCGTACCGGTAGGAAGGTATTAGAAATAGAAGGCTACGCCCCCACGCAGCCCAAAACGCCGTGCCTGCGGGTTGTCCAGGTAGTTGAGCCGCCAAACGGCTTCGATTTGGAAAACTTTAAAGATGTTCTCAATGCCTATGCTGGCTTCCATGTAGGGCTGGTGCTGTGGTGCGCGGAATCCCGGGTAAGTGTTTTCATCTGTAGGGATGAATAGATTCAAGCGGTTCACATCGCGGTTGGCATTACTTAGCCGGCCCATTATCGCTTTGAAAGTAGCATAGGACCGGAAATTGAGCTTGCGCAACAAGGGGACGTGATTGAGGAAAAAGCCATCGAAGTGGTGTTCCAGCATCAGGCTGGCGTAAGTATCGCTGGCGAATTCGTACCGCGTCATCATATTGAAAATATTCCGGCCCACCAGATAGCCTTCATTGCCGGGGTGCACTTCCATCAGGAGGAACGGTACGTTACCAAAGACCTTTCCCGCCCGGATCCGATAGGACATCCAGCCCATAGGGTTGATGTAGAAATAGTGCCGGTAGCTCAGGTTAAATTTGTGGTAGGTGTACTGCCCGCCCAGCAAGTCGTCAACGCCCAGCGTATACTGAAACTCAATAATCGGATGCTTGGACCCAAAACTGCTGCGGGTGAAGTCCCCGTCAACAATCATTTCGTCTTTGACATACCGGGTTTTGAAGATGATCTCCGTAGTGCGGATGGTCGTATCAATGTCCGTCAACCGGCCCGGGTCAGAGAGGTAAGCGAAGTTAAAGCCACGCCCATCCGCAAAAATCCCGCCATAGGGGTCCATATCCCGGTGCAGTAAGGTAACGCGGTTGGACAGCCCGTTTTTCCAAAAGCGCTCGTAGTAAACCTTGCCCTCCCGCACATGGATGAGCTTTTGCAGCAAATCGCGCCGGAAGAGGCCGGAGAATAAATCGCCCTGTTCAAACGCTTCACTGTTTTCACTATTCAGACTGACATCATTGATATAAGCCAGCCCGGCAGTAGTCCTGGGCTTTCGGCTCATGATCCAGTCGACGTTGCCCCCGTATTTAAATTGCTCGTCTTTCAGGCCATAGGCGAGGAAGCCCCCAAGGCGGAGGCTCTCACTGAATTGGCGGGTGGTGCGACCACCTATACTAAAGCGGTCTCCCTCAACGGGGTTGAAGCTGTATATGGAAGCGTAGGGCCCGATTTCTACCTTCCCGATCTGAAGATAGCCCACAAAGATGGTCTCGAGTACCTCGACGTAGGTTTGAAACAGCGGCATATTCTTGATGCTGTCCACCATGGTGTACACCTGCTGCTCCGTTTTTGATAAGGGCTCATGCCGGGCTTCCTGCCAGAAGGAATCGTTTTCTACCCTGACCTCATCGAGCTGATAGAACTCCTCCTTCTCGATATAGTCCTGTTTGGTGCCCACTTGATTGAGGCGCATGTTTTTGAAGGTTTCGGTACGCCGGGCAATCATCCCCGGTGCATTTTCGGCCGGAGAAAAATCCACCACCATTTTTTTCTTGACCGGTACCCAATGCGGGGCGGTCCCCTGTGGCTCGTATTCCTCGTGGATGATGATGCGGCTCACCAGATTGATATTGGCGTCAGGCGTCATCCGCATATTAGCGCGCTGCACCGCAAAGACAGAATCCGCTACCCAGAAGTCGCCGTAAAAGGTAGGCTCCTGCTTTCGTTTAGGCTTGAATTTCAACTGATGGCTCCAGTGGCCATTAACTATAGCGCTGTCTATGATGTAGTACTCGTAGTAATTCAGGCCCGAATTGGAAAAGGGGCTGGCGAAGGGCTTGTCCAGGACATAAATCCAGTCGTCGTAGATACTGTACTCCAGGTGGATCCGCTTGATGTACTCAATGACCGTTTGGTTGTTGGTGCCGGTAGCGCGTTGGGCCTGGATAATGTGCTTGGGTTGCCCGGCGTCTTTCACATAGAGCACGTCCGAAAGGACTTCATTGATGTAAATGGGCAGGAAGGGCTTCTCGTCGGAGGTACTGTCAATGTTTTCAAAAATAAACTCAAAGGGCTTGAGTAATTTTTTATTACGCAACTCCTCATCAATATTCTCGAGGTCCAGCTCAATTTTAGCATAGCTTTCGTAGGCATAAGACTCCCGGGCCGTCATGCGGTTGTCGGGCTTGTGGTCGATGATGCCCTGTACGATCGCATTGGCGGGGTTTTCGCCCGCGATGACCACTACCTCGTTCAGCATAAGGCTGGAGCCGCCCAGGTAGAAGTTGATTTCCTGGTCCGAAAGGCCAGGCGCAACGGGCTTGCGGACAACATCGTAACCAATAGCGCTGGCACTGAGGCTGTCGCTTGCTTTCTCAACGGTCAGTTCGTAGTAGCCATCTACATCGGTAGAAGTCCCCTTAGTCGTGCCTTCAAAGAATACATTGCTGAACGGAATTCCTTCCCTGGTATCCTGATCTGTCACCCGGCCGTGCAGGGTCACCTGCCCCAGGAGTGGAGCGGTGGCAAGCAGCAGCAGGAGTAATAGTATTGGGCTTTTCATCATCTCTTGAGACGTAATCTATATATTTGGGGCCACTAATTCAACTGTTCACGATAATGTTATTGCCCTTTTTCGACAAAACCCGTATTGAAGCGGGCTGTGATGAAGCGGGCCGGGGTTGTCTCGCTGGTCCGGTCTTTGCTGCTGCCGTCATTTTGCCTACCGATTTTGAGCACCCCTTGCTCAATGATTCCAAGCAATTGTCGGAGAAGCAGCGGTATGCAGCACGTAAAATCGTCGAGGTGGAAGCCACTGCCTGGGCCGTTGCTCAAGTTGACCCGAAGGAAATTGACGACATCAATATCCTCAACGCCTCTTTCCTGGCGATGCACCGGGCCATCGAACAACTCCGCCCCCTTCCGGAAGCCCTGCTGATTGATGGTAACCGCTTCAACCCTTACCAGGATATCCCACACCATTGCATCATTAAAGGGGATGGGAAGTACCTGTCCATCGCCGCGGCTTCTGTCCTGGCCAAAACCTATCGCGACGACTATATGATGCAGCTCCACGAGGCGTACCCCCACTACGACTGGGCAAAAAACAAAGGGTACCCCACCAAAGCCCACCGGGCAGCCATACAAGTGCACGGGGCAACGGCTCACCACCGGCATTCGTTCCGGCTATTGCCGGGTGCGGAGCAGGGGCGGCTTTGGAAGTAGGGGGAAGAAGGAAATCTACCCCCCAGCCCCAACGCTGTAGCCAGCTATGGCGCAAGCTTCAGGGGGTGAAAACGTTGAACTCGGTCACCTCCCGAAAAAGGTCAACAGACAGAAGCAGGATGACAAGTCATAATATCCCACCCACCCCTCACTCCGGCCGCGCCTCGCTACCTGCCAGTATACCCCCATCAACATGCAGCTCTGTGCCGGTGACGTACTTTGATTCTTCGGTGGCCAGGTAGAGGGCGGCGTAGGCGACATCCTCCGGCTCACCAAATTTGCCTAATGGAATGCCCGCTTCCACATTATTTATAATTTGCTTGCGCTGAGCGCCCTCGCCGAGCATCGCGTCCCACATAGGCGTCATGATGGCAGCCGGGTGAATGCTGTTGCAGCGGATACCATACTTGTGCTCGGCGCAGTACAGGGCAACGCTCTTGGTATGATTGCGCACGGCCGCCTTGCTCGATGCATAAGCCACGGCCCCGGGAATGCCTACGATACCGCTGCGGGAAGAGATATTAATGATGCTGCCACCGTCCGCTTTCAGCAGGGCGATGCCGTATTTGCAGCCCAGCATGGTGCCTGTTGCATTCACCCGGTGGACGGTTTCCCAGGTGCTTAGGTCAGCATGTTCAGGGTCGAAAGGGCCAGGCGCTTCCAGAAAGCCGGTGATGCCCGCGTTGTTGACCAAAACCTGTAGGGAGCCGAAGTGCTTACGAACGTATGCGCCTGCTGCCTGCCAGTCCGTCTCTTCGCCTACATCAAGATGGAGATAGTGTGCCCGCTCGCCCAGTTGATCGGCAATGGCCTGCCCTTCTTCATCGCGGATGTCAGTGAGGAGAACCGTAGCACCTTCTGCGTGGAAAATAGTAGCGATAGACTGCCCAATGCCGCGGGCTGCGCCGGTGATAAGCGCTGTTTTATTAGCTAGTCGTTGCATGTTTTTCCTTTAAAGGTATAAAGATGCACCGCCAGTAGCGTTCGGGAATGAAAAACGGGACTTTTATTGGGGTCCAGGCGGGGCGTGCTGAATTAATTCTAACGCTGTTTGGGTAAACGCTTCAGCGCCATTAATTCTAAGCGACGCGCGATCAATATTTGCCGTTCGCAGACCATTGAGCGCCTCTCCGACAGGCTGCTAGCCAAACACAACATTTATTAAACGCGCGTCGCTAAGCTGTCGCCTCTGGTTTCTGCCGATCAACCAATCCGCAGCCCATTCGGCACCGGCTGATCGGTATTCAGCAGGACAACGCCCCCGTCTTCCCCTACAGCACCCAGCACCAGGCACTCACTGGTCATACTGGCGATTTGTTTGGGTGGGAAGTTGACCACCGCAATGACCTGTCGCCCCACCAGGTCTTCAGGCTGGTAGTGATCCGTGATTTGTGCTGAAGTTTTGCGCTCGCCCAGTGAGCCAAAGTCAATGTGCATAACGTAGGCGGGCTTACGTGCTTGTTCATTCGGGTAAGCCTGGAGAACGGTACCCACACGCATTTCTACTTTTGTGAAGTCGCTCCAGCTGAGGGAGGGGTCGGGGGCATGCGCATCAGGTTAGAAAATTAACTTAAGTGTAGGAATAAAAAAAGAGTGCTCCATCTTTGTAGTCGCAAAACACAAAAAAGATGAAACACTCTACTTTAAAAAAAGCAATTCAAAGAAC
>Ga0307933_1000187_pt1 | contig 59834 bp, 52 predicted proteins | sample OrgLakmetageno88_FD_201811 | JGI IMG/M metagenome (GOLD analysis project Ga0307933, IMG submission 201811) | Saline water microbial communities from Organic Lake, Antarctica - #88 | ecosystem: Environmental > Aquatic > Non-marine Saline and Alkaline > Saline | place: Antarctica: Organic Lake...
AGATCTGTTTTCAGCCGCTAAACGGCCGTTCACTTTATGTTTCCATTTTGCTCTACTACCCATGGTAAATATAATTCGAGGCTCAGAATGGCAGCGTGGGAGGAAGGGCGAACGGTCAAAATTTTAAATGACCCTTTTGACCGCCCGGGCCACCGCATCTGGCAATTTTTCTAGAGCCGTTTTTAATGTTGCATCATCCACTGAAGCAAGCTTGTCTTTCGTTTGTGCATTTTGTTGCCCAAACATACGCCGCACCAATTCTGCCTTGATCGCCTGTTGCTCAGTGGGTTCCAAGCTGGCGATGAAAGGATCCAGAGCTTTCGTTTCAAGTGCATAGGATCGCAGTTGCCTTTCGTTATCCCGATGTATTTTTGATTGTCGAGACGTGTAACCGGCTGCAACGAGGAAGATTGCAGTCAAAGAGGATGCAGTGACTATCTCAGGCCAGTTCAAGCCGCCGCTGTCAACTCGCTCAAATCCGGACCAATATTTGATCCCAAGCCATACAACGGCTGCCAACAGACACCCTAGTGATATCCAGCGCCAGCGGTTCGCTTCCGTTTTCTCTTCACCAGCGCTCTTCTGATAGCCACCAGCGACACTATCCCGCCCAACCAGTTTATGGATTTCTAAAACAGATTGGTGTTTTTCGTTTACATCTTTCAATACGGCTTCGCCGGTCTCTTTGAAGTGGTCTAGAGTTGCCTGAAGCTTGTCAGTCTGCTTTGCACTAATTTTGGCTCTCTGGGTTTCAACTTCCTCTTTCCACTCCGACAACAATTCTTCAAACTTCGTTTCACGTTCAATTTGTGCGTCCGAATGCTGTTGGTCGCGAGTTGTCTGTTTCTCGGTAAAGGCGTTCTGCCACTCGGACAATTTCTCACTCGCTGTGGTTTCCAATTCGTCAAGCCGTTGTTCCAGCGCTGTTGACTTTTCATCGACCGCCTTCAGCGCTGCTTCACTTTTTGAAAAACGGGTGTCAGTGCCGTTGGCTTTGGCCTCCATCGACTCTGAGAATGATGAAAAAGCTTCTTCAGCCATTTTAATGACTTTAGCAGATTCAACAGGACGGGTCATAGCCGATAAATGAAATACCTGTGGTGCATACTGCGTAATATGGTTGTTCGCAGTTTGCAGATGACCAACCTGTGGGGTTTTGGCATAGGCCTGCAACTGCTGGAAGAATTGCTGTTGATGAAGATGCTGATTGATCTGGTCCAGCCACTGTTGGGGAAAAAAGTCCCCATCCAAGCCGGACACAATCTTCTGAATTTCGCCAAGGACCTTCCTTAGCCGCCTGCGCTCTTCTTCGAACTCTTCGTCAGTGTCTTCAACTTCTGTATCCAACCACTCCACTGATTGTCTCAAGGTTTCATGGATGGCGTGGTTCTCTAGATCATTTTTCCAGCGTGACAATTTAGAATCCTTAACGTCCATTTCTAATCGCAAAGATAGCCGAAATTTCTATCAACTCCAAGGTGTGGAAAGATATAGAAATTCCGCATTAGCTACTCACCAAGCGCCATCCGTGACCAACTTTGTAAATCCCGCTTCTTGCGCACAACTGACCGTCAAGTCTACATCGCTCGCTCACTCCTCCCCATCAACCCGCCCCCTCAACGCCTTTACCTCGCCGCGGACCTTCTTGGCTTTCAGCCGGCGTTTCTTGGCCCCCAGTGTGGGGCGCGTGGGGATGCGGGGTTTGGGCTTCACCGTGGCCTGCCGGATCAGCTCGGCCAGACGGGCGCGGGCGATCTCGCGGTTGCGGGGTTGGCTGCGCGTCTCGTCGCAGCGCAGCACGATCGCGCCTTCGGTGGTCCAGCGCCGCCCCGCCAGCCGCCGCAGCCGGGTCTTCACCGGGCCGGGCAGGTTGGGCGAGCGTGCGGCCTCGAACCGAAGCTCGACCGCGCTCGACACCTTGTTGACATTCTGCCCGCCCGGCCCCGACGCGCGGGTGAACTGCTCGGTCAGTTCCCAGTCCTCGATGGTGATCCGGTCGGTGATTCTCAGCATGATGGGTCCGGGCGGCTCAGGGGTCGGTGGCCGCGTACGTTTTGCGCGTACGCACTGTACGCAGCGTACACAATAAAAAGGGCCGTCCCCGGTCGGGAACGGCCCCTCAGAAGTCACGGAGGCGTGCCGGTTAGGCGCACCAATCCGGGTGGCTCTCGCCTCGGGGCTGCCCTAGACGGTGCCCTCCCGAACTGTTCCGACACATTGCTCCAATACCTCTTTAGACACTGGACCACCTCCTTTCCTTTGTTGAACTCACTGGGACCATGGCACAATTTTTGCGCCTGTCAAAAGAAAACTTTTCGCGATCGGGCCGGGGCGTGGCATGATCGGGCCAAAAGGACGGGACGCATGCGCAATCTTCTGGTGGCCGCCGACGGCACATGGAACAAACCCGACCAGAGGGACCGGGGCCGCAACGTCCCCACCAACGTCGTCCGCTTCGTCCGCGCCGTCGACGAGGACAACGAGTCCCCTAAGCAATTGAAATATTACGAAACTGGCGTCGGCACCGCGCAGATCTGGAACAAGTTTCGCGGCGGGATCGCGGGCCATGGCCTGTTCAAGAACATGCGCGACGCCTATGCGTGGATCCTGCGGCATCATCGCCCCGACGACCGCCTCTACCTTGTCGGGTTCAGCCGCGGGGCCTTCACGGCGCGCAGCCTCGCCGGCCTTCTGGGCCTGTGCGGCATTCCCGAGGGTGCGGACGACCCCGACAGCGTCGCCATCGAGGCGGCACGGATCTATCGTGACCCCGACGAGGACGCGCGCCGGACGCAGGCCGCGGCGTTCCGGCGCACACATGCCTGCAAGCCCGGCACGGTGCAGTTCATCGGCGTGTGGGATACGGTGGGGGCGCTCGGCCTGCCCACGCGCGGGCCGCTCGGGTATTTCCTTCGCAATCGCCATTCGTTCCATGACGTGCAACTTGGGGCGAATGTGCGCCATGCCTGTCACGCGGTCGCCATCCATGAACGCCGCGCCCCGTTCGAGCCGACGCTGTGGCGCGGCGAGAAAGCCGAGGCGACCGAAACCGTCGTGCAGGCCTGGTTTCCGGGTGTGCACAGCAATATCGGGGGTGGTTACGTGGATACCGGCCTGTCGGATCGCGCCCTCGACTGGATGATCGCGCATGCGCGGGACGCGGGGCTGGTGTTCAATCAGGCCTATCTCGACCGCCGCATCGATCCGAACTGGTTCGGCGAATTGCGCGATTCGATGTCCGTTATCTATCGCACACCTCTGACCGGCCTGCCGCGATACCGCGCGATCGGCACCGGTGCCCTGAACGAGCGTCTGCATATCAGCGCGATCCGCCGCTATGCGTCCGCCAGCCGGCCGGAGGAGCCGCCCGAAAACCTCGACAGTGTCGATCTGCCGGTGGACGACACGCGGCTTTGAGGCCGGCTACCGGCGGGTATTGAGCAGACCTGCGATCATGCCGGACAGGGCCGAGACCGCGGGCAGCGCCAGCACCCACAGGATAACGAGACCCCAGACCGGCCAGCCCGCGACATGCCCGTAAACGGCCAGCACCACACAGATCGCCGACGCGACCAAAAGCACATACAAGACGCCAAGGCCCTTCATGGTATTCACCTCCTTTTGCGGGGCCGGCATCGTGCCGGATCACCCGTATCGCAGGGTCCACCCGAAGGGTTGCCGAGTGATTACCGCGGCGCACGGGCGCGCCGTCTTGCGGCGCATCGCGGCTTGGCCTACGGTTTTTCGGTGACTGTCGGCGTTTGGGTGGTCCGTACCGGTCCTACCGTTCACGCCACCAGATAGGGGGGCTTCACCATGCGTTCTCTCATCCTGCCGCTGCTGTTATGCGCCGGCCCCGCCCTTACCGACGAGATCGCGCTTTCGAGCCGGGTGAGTGCCGTGACGCTCTATCCCGACGGGGCCACCGTCACCCGCGAGGTGCCGTTTACCGCCCCCGTCGGCGCGCATGATCTGATCCTTGCCGATCTGCCGCGCGACACGCCGCTTGCCTCGGCGCGGGTGGTGATCGAGGGCGCGCGCTTGGGCGGGATCACGACGCGCGCCGATTACGTGCCGCCGCGTGACAGCGCCGAGCGCCCGGAGTTGCAGGCTGCCCGTGCCGAGGTCGAGCGGCTGGAAGAGGCGCTGCGCCGCGCGCGCGCCGAGGTCGAGGATATCCAGCTGCAGGCAGAGGCGGCCCGCGCACGGGTCGCGTTTCTCGACCGGATCGGGCAAGGCGACGGTGTGGCGGCGCTTGGCGTCGAGCAGGTGCGCGCGCTGGCCCGGATGATCGGCACCGAATCGCTTGACGCGCGTCAGGATGCCGCCGAGGCCACCCGCCGCGCCGAGGCCGCCGAGCGCGGGCTCAAGGACCGGATCGAGGCGCTCGACGCGGCGCGGCAGGCCGTCAAGGCGCTGGTGCCAGAGGATGCCGCGCGCGCCATGCTCAGTGTCGCGATCTTGGCCGAGGCCGAGATCGACGGGCGCATGACGGTCACCTACACGATCCCGGATGCGGGCTGGCAACCGCTCCATGATCTGCATCTTGCGCGTGAGACCGGCACGCTGCGGATCGAGCGCGGCGCGTTCGTGCATCAATCCACGGGCGAGAACTGGCGCGATGTGGCGCTGACCCTGTCGACGCTGCGCCCCTCCGGACAGACCGAGCCGGGGCAGATCCTGCCGTGGATCCCGCGCATCGGCGATCCCGACGAGATCCGACCGATGATGGTCGAGGAAGGCGGCGCCGCATCCCTGTCGCGCGCGGCACCGATGGCCGACAGCGCCGTTGTCGCAACCCCGCGTTTTGATGGTCTTTCAGTGAGTTACGACTATCCGTCGCCCGTCGATGTGGCGACCGGCGCGGATCGCGTGCGGCTGATGCTCGGCCCGGTGGAGACGCAGGCCGAGATCGTCGCGAAGGCCGTGCCGATGGTGGATGACACCGCCTTTGTCGCCGCGCGGTTCACCAACGACACCCCCGAGGTGCTGTTGCCGACGCCGCAGGCGCGGTTCTTTCTCGACGGGGCCTATGTCGGTCAGCGCGATATCGGCCTGATCGCCGCCGGGGCCGAGGCCGAACTGGCCTTTGGCCCGATCGACGGACTGCGCCTGATCCGCAGGATCGAGGACCGGGGCGAGGGCGCGCGCGGGATCATCCGGACATCCAGCCGGATCACCGAAGCCGTGGTGATCGAGGTCGAGAACCTGACCGAAGAGGCCTGGCCGCTGCGCGTGATCGACCGGGTGCCGGTCTCCGAGCAGGATGCGCTCGACATAACGTGGCAGGCCGACCCGTCGCCCACTGAAAGGGATGTCGACGGGGACCGTGGCATCCTCGCGTGGGAATTCGATCTGCCCGCGGGCGCCACGCAGACCATTCGCCTCGACACGGAATTGAGCTGGCCCGAGGACAAGGTCCTGCGGTGAGGTCATGAAAAAGCGGCGGTGCCCCCGCGTGGCCCGCCGCCCATGTCCCGTTGCCGGGCCGGTTCAATCGGCTCAATTACAGCGGTTTTCGGCCTCTTCGACCGCTGCGGTGTACCCGAGCAAAGAAATCGTGTCCTTGGTCTGGGTCCCGCGCGACGAACGCGCCGTGAGAACGGCCTCGGCGCCACGCTTCATCGCGGCAAGGATTTGCGCATCGTCATCCGTGCTGGCCGGCCATGCCCATTCGCCCTCGGTGAAAAGCTCGAATTCGCTGCCGCCGATCTGCATGTTGACGGTCGAGCCTTCGGCGAAGGGATATCCGCCTGTAAAGGTGATCTGCCCCTGCACATCGGCATTGGGGCGAAAGAATGTCATCAACAGGATATCGCCCCGCCGCACCGCGACGACACGCCCGTCACGGGTATTGACGGTCTCGGTCGGGGCCGACACCGCCCAGCATTCACGCGGGTCGGTATCCTCGAACACGCTCCACGCGGTGTCCGAGGCGACCTGATTGGTGCTCGTCTCCTGTGCCGCGACCCCGGTCGCCCCCGCCAGAGCCAGTGCAAATCCTGCTGCTAATCTTGATTTCATGTTTCCAGCCTCCAAGCTGTCCTTAGCCTCAATATCGTCGGGTCGCTTGCATTCCTTTGCGGAATTCTTTTGAACTGCGACCAGCCACGCTGCGATGGCGCGATGATAGTCTGAAACGGACGTCAAATGAAAGACGTGATTGGCGTGGCCGCGCGCAACTGTCGCCATGATCCGACCCGGAGAAACCCGCATGACCCAAGCTGTTCCCCTGACCGAAATATGGCGCGGCCCAAGGCCCGAAAGCGTGCATCTGGGCCATGCCGTGATCTGCGACGCCTCGGGCGATATCAAGGCGGCCTGGGGCAACCCGTCCGAGATCGTGCTGGCGCGATCCTCGGCCAAGATGATCCAGGCGCTGCCGCTGGTCGCCAGTGGCGCGGCGGACGCCCATGCGCTGACCCCCGAACATCTGGCGCTGGCCTGCGCCTCGCATGAGGGGACGCCGGCGCATGCCGAGCGGGTGCGACACTGGCTCGCGACGCTCGGGCTGACCGACACCAATCTCCGCTGCGGCGCGCATGATCCGCTGGACCGTGCCTCGGATATCGCGCTGATCCGCGCGGAAACGCCGCCCTGTCAGCGCCATAACCAGTGCTCCGGCAAGCATGCCGGCTTTCTCACGCTGAACCGGCATCTTGGCGGGGTGCCCGAATATGTCGATCCGGACCACCCGGTGCAGCACGCCGTGCGTGACAGCTTCGAGGCGGTGACGCATGAGGCCACAGCCTTTCACGCCACCGACGGCTGTTCCGCGCCCAATTTCGCGAGCAGCCTGCACGGCATGGCCCGCGCGATGGCATGGTTCGCCGCGGCCTCCGAGACCGGCCCCGTCTCCGAACGGGCGGCGGTGCGGCTTTGGCAGGCGATGGTGGCGCATCCCGATCTGGTGGCCGGCGAGGGTCGTGCCTGCACCGAACTGATGCGCGCCTGCACCGAGCCCGTGGCGCTCAAGACCGGGGCCGAGGGGTTCTTCGTGGCGATCCTGCCGCGGCGCGGTCTGGGCGTCGCGCTCAAGGTGATCGATGGCGGCACGCGCGGGGCGAATTGCGCGATCGCGTCGATCCTCGTGCGGCTCGGGGTGCTGGATGCCGATCATCCCGCCGCCCGGAGGGTGCGCAACGCCCCGATCCGCAACTGGCGCGACATCGAGACCGGAATGATCAAGCCCGCCGCGGCCCTCGCCTGAGCCGCGCGTCGTGTGGGTATCGGCGGTGATCCACCGATCCCGGGGGTGACGGCTTTTCCGGCGGCGTCCTGCCCAAAACCGGCCCCGGCATGGGCGGGGTTTCGCAGGCCGGGCCGGGGCGGCATTCGCCCGCTCATGCGCGGCCCCGGTTCCGGCCGGGTTCCGCGGATTTTCCCCGGTTTTTCAGGGTCCGGCAGACAGGCACGGGGCGGTCACGCATCCTGTGGGAACGGCGGCGCAATCGCGCCACCGCAACCCGAATATGAGGATGATCGAGATGACCAAGACGATGCTTGCCACAGGGTTTGCCCTGACCCTCGCCGTGCCCGCCATGGCGCAGGAGGGCGATTTCGCGGCGCTGGACGCCAACGGGGACGGCTTTGTCACCATGGCCGAATTCCAGGCGGTCATGCCGGAGGTTTCGGTCGACGCCTTCATGCAGGCCGACACCAATGCCGACGGCGCGTTGAACGAGGACGAACTGACCACGGCACAGGAAGAAGGCATCCTGCCGTCCGGGGCAGAGTGACCGCCCCCTGAATGACCCCGGACCGGGGCGCGCCAGAAATGCGCCCCGGTCAGACAGAGGAGATGGGCGCGGCGAAATCCTCGGATGCGTAACCCTGCACATAGAGCAGCGCGGTCAGATCGCCGTGATGGATGCGGATATCGCATTCTGCGGCCACGCTCGGCTTGGCGTGCAGCGCGACCCCCGTCCCGGCACGACCCAGCATGCCCAGATCGTTGGCCCCGTCGCCAACCGCGATCACCTCGGATTCGGCGATCCCGAGGCGGGCGCTGATGTCCTGCAGTGCCTGGACCTTGGCCGCGCGGCCAAGGATCGGCCGGGCCACATCCCCCGAAAGCGTGCCGGCCTCTGTCAGCAGCATGTTGGCGCGGTGTTCGTCAAAGCCGAGATGCGCCGCGACCGGCCCGGTGAAGGCCGTGAACCCGCCCGAGACCAGCGCGGCGTAAGCGCCCTGCGCGCGCATCGTCGCCACCAGTTCCGCCCCGCCGGGCATGTAGGAGATCCGCGTCTCCAGAACCTCGCCGATCACGCGCTCGGGCAGGCCCTTCAACAGCGCCACGCGTTCCAGCAGCGCGCCCTCGAAATCCAGTTCGCCATTCATCGCGCGGGCGGTGATGTCGCGCACATGCGCGCCGACGCCCGCCACCTCGGCCAGCTCGTCGATGCATTCCTGCCGAATCATCGTGCTGTCCATGTCGGCCAGAAGCATCCGCTTGCGGCGCCCCTGGCTTGGCTGAACCACCAGATCGACGCTCTGTTCCTGCAGATCCTTCCAGACCTTTTGGCGATTGCCGGGCACGTCCGGCATTTCGAATTCCGCCGCCTCACCCGGGGCGAGCCATCGCGCATCGGCCCCGCCCCAGGCGTGCTGCAATGCCGCGACAAGGGCAGGATCAAGCGCGCCGGCGCGCGCGATCAGCGTGGTCATGAACATGGCACAGGTTCCCGATTGAGGACGCGAAATGTCGCATAAGTTTCTGTGATGTCGGTTTAGCGCCATTTCCGTACTTGCGAAAGGGCCGGTAACCGAGTATCCGCAGCGATGGGACACCCTTCCCCAACGAAGGGCGCTTATCTGGAAGGATAGCAGACATGACCATACAGAAACCGGCAACGCGGCCGGCCAATCCGCGTTTTTCCTCCGGCCCCTGTGCCAAACCCCCGACATTCGAATTGAGCCGGCTTGCCGACGCGCCACTTGGCCGCTCGCACCGCGCCGCCGTGGGCAAGGCCAAGCTCAAGGCCGCGATCGACGGCACCCGCGAGATCCTCGGCATTCCCGACGATTACCGGATAGGCATCGTGCCGGCCTCCAATACCGGGGCACTGGAAATGGCGATGTGGACCATGCTGGGCGCACGTAAGGTCGAGATGCTGGCCTGGGAAAGCTTCGGCGCAGGCTGGGTCACCGATGCGGTCAAGCAGCTGAAGCTCGATGCCGAGGTGAAAACCGCCGAGTATGGCGAGATCGTCGATCTCGACAGCGTCGATACCGACAATGACGTGGTGTTCACCTGGAACGGCACCACCTCGGGTGTGCGCGTGCCCAATGGCGACTGGATCAAATCCGACCGGCAGGGCCTGACGATCTGCGACGCCACCTCGGCCGCGTTCGCGCAGAACCTGCCCTGGGACAAGCTGGATGTGACCACGTTCAGCTGGCAAAAGGCCCTCGGCGGCGAGGCCGCGCATGGCATGCTCATCCTTTCCCCGCGCGCGGTGGAACGGTTGGAGAGCTACACGCCGCCCTGGCCGCTGCCCAAGGTGTTCCGCCTGACCAAGGGCGGCAAGCTGAACGAGGGGATCTTCGTGGGCGAGACGATCAACACGCCCTCGATGCTGGCGGTCGAGGATTACCTGCTGGCGCTCGACTGGGCGCGCGATGTGGGCGGCATGGACGCCTTGCGAGAGCGGGCCTATGCCAACCTCGCCGTGGTGCAGGCCTTCGTGGCCGAACACCCGTGGCTGGGCTTTCTGGCGCATGAGCCCGCGGTGCGCTCCAACACCTCCGTCTGCCTCAAGTTCACCGATGAGCGCATCACCGATGGCGCCGCTTTCGCCAAGGCCGTGGTCAAGCGGCTGGAGGCCGAGGATGCGGCCTATGACGTCGGGTCCTATCGCGACGCGCCGCCGGGGCTGCGGATCTGGTGCGGCGGAACTGTCGAGACCGCGGATGTGACGGCGCTCATGCCGTGGATCGAATGGGCGTACCAGACCGAGATCGCGGCGCTGTCCGAAACGGCGTGATCCCGATTTCTTGCAAAGAAATCGGTCCGGACTCTTTCGAAGAGTCCGGGCCCTCCCCCACAGGTTTTTCTCAAAGGAGCCCTTAAATGGCCCCCAAGGTACTCGTCTCCGACAAACTCTCGGAAACCGCCGTTCAAATCTTTCGCGATCGCGGCATCGAGGTGGATTTCCAGCCCGATCTCGGCAAGGACAAGGACAGGCTGGCAGAGGTGATCGGCGATTACGACGGTCTCGCGATCCGGTCGGCCACCAAGGTCACCGAAAAGATCCTCGACGCCGCCCCCAACCTCAAGGTGATCGGCCGTGCCGGCATCGGCACCGACAATATCGACAAGGCCGCAGCCTCGAAACGGGGCGTGATCGTGATGAACACGCCCTTCGGCAACATGATCACCACCGCCGAACACGCGATCGCGATGATGTTCTCGATCGCCCGGCAGATCCCCGAGGCCTCGGCCTCGACTCAGGCCGGCAAGTGGGAGAAGTCGAAATTCATGGGGGTGGAGCTGACCGGCAAGACCCTCGGCGTGATCGGCGCCGGCAATATCGGCAGCATCGTCTGCGACCGGGCGCGCGGGCTGAAGATGAAGGTTGTGGCCTATGACCCGTTCCTCGGGCAGGAAAAGGCCGACAAGATGGGCGTCGAGAAGGTCGAGCATCTCGACGACCTGCTCAAGCGCGCCGATTTCATCACCCTGCACGTGCCGATGACCGACCAGACCCGCAACATCCTCAGCCGCGAGGCACTCGAGAAAACGAAAAAGGGTGTGCGCATCATCAACTGCGCGCGCGGTGGCCTCGTGGACGAGCAGGCCCTTGCCGATCTCATCACGTCGGGCCATGTGGCAAGCGCCGCGCTTGACGTCTTTGCCGAAGAACCGGCGACCGAGAACCCGCTGTTCGGTCTGCCCAATGTGGTCTGCACGCCGCATCTGGGGGCCGCGACCACCGAGGCGCAGGAAAACGTCGCCCTTCAGGTGGCCGAGCAGATGTCGGATTACCTGCTGACCGGGGCCGTCGCGAACGCGATCAACATGCCCTCGGTGACCGCCGAAGAGGCCAAGATCATGGGGCCGTGGATCAAGCTGGCCGATCATCTGGGCAATTTCATCGGCCAGATGACGGACGAGCCGATCAAGGCGATCAACATCCTCTATGACGGGGTGGCCAGCGAAATGAATCTCGGCGCGCTCACCTCGGCGGCCGTGGCGGGGATCATGAAATCCGTCAACCCCGAGGTGAACATGGTCTCGGCACCCGTGGTGGCAAAGGAGCGCGGGGTCAAGATCAGCACCACCCGGCAGGACAAGTCCGGCGCCTTCGAGGGCTATATCAAGATGACCGTGGTGACATCCAAGCGCGAGCGTTCGATCGGCGGCACGGTGTTCTCGGACGGCAAGCCGCGTTTCATCCAGATCAAGGGCATCAACATCGATGCCGAGATCGGGCGGCACATGGTCTATACCACCAACGAGGACCAGCCCGGCATGATCGGCACGCTCGGCCAGACGATGGGCGAGCACGGCGTGAACATCGCCAACTTCACCCTTGGCCGCTCGGATGCCGGCGGCGAGGCGATCGCGCTGCTTTACGTCGATGCGCCGGTGCCCGAGGCGGCGATCAAGGCGCTGCACGCAACGGGCAAGTTCCGGCAGATCCGCCCGCTGCAATTCGACATGGGCTGAGACCGCCCGCCACCCGATGAGCGATGGACGAGATCGCCTGCCTGCGCTATCAGGCAGGCGATTTCGCGTTCAGCAGGAGACCCGAGCCAATGTCCGGCCACGCCATGCCGACGCCCATGACGTCGCATCCAAGCGGGCCCTTGTCGGGGCGCGCCGAGGTGCCGGGCGACAAGTCGATCTCGCACCGGGCGCTGATCCTCGGGGCGCTGTCGGTGGGCGAGACGGTGATCACCGGGCTGCTCGAGGGCGAGGACGTGCTGGATACTGCAAAGGCGATGCGCGCCTTCGGGGCCGAGGTCGCGCGCGACGCGGATGGCACATGGCGCGTGTATGGCGTGGGCGTCGGCGGATTTTTCGAACCCGGGAACGTGATCGATTGCGGCAATTCGGGCACCGGCGTTCGGCTGATCATGGGGGCGATGGCGACCACCGGGATCACCGCCACCTTCACCGGGGACGCGAGCCTCAACAAGCGGCCCATGGCGCGCGTGACCGACCCGCTGGCGCTGTTCGGCGCGCGCGCGTTCGGGCGCACGGGCGGGCGGCTGCCGATGACGCTTCAAGGTGCCGCCGACCCGATCCCCGTGCGCTACGCTGTGCCGGTGCCGTCGGCGCAGGTGAAATCCGCCGTGCTCTTTGCCGGGCTGAACGCGCCGGGCGAAACGGTCGTGACAGAACGCGAGGCGACCCGCGACCATACCGAGCGGATGCTGGCCGGCTTCGGCGCGCAGATCACCACCGAGGTGACGCCCGATGGCCGCGTCATCACCCTGACCGGCCAGCCGGAGCTTGTGCCCCAGGCCATCGATGTGCCGCGCGATCCCTCCTCGGCGGCGTTCCCGGTCTGTGCCGCGCTGATCACGCCGGGATCGGATGTGCTGGTGCCCAATATCGGCCTCAACCCCACCCGCGCGGGTCTGTTCACCACGCTGCGCGAGATGGGCGCGGATCTGACCTTTGAAGCCCCGCGCGAAGAGGGCGGCGAACCCGTGGCGGACCTGCGCGCGCGGTTTTCACCGGACCTGAGCGGCGTCGAGGTGCCACCCGCGCGTGCCGCCAGCATGATTGACGAATACCCCGTGCTGTCTGTCGTCGCGGCCTTTGCGCGCGGCGCGACGGTGATGCGCGGTGTCAAGGAACTGCGCGTCAAGGAAAGCGACCGGATCGCGGCGATGGCCGCCGGTCTGCGCGCCGGGGGCGTTACCGTCGAGGACGGCCCCGACTGGTGGACTGTCGAGGGGCGCGGCCACGGAAATGTGCCCGGCGGGCAGACCTGCGCAAGCCATCTCGACCACCGGATCGCGATGTCATTCCTGGTGATGGGCATGGCCAGCACGGCCCCGGTCAGCGTCGATGACGGCAGCCCGATCGCCACGTCCTTCCCGGTGTTCGAGCCGCTCATGGCCCGCCTCGGCGCCGATATCCGCCGCGACTAGCAGGGCCGCGTCACGCGGCCTGCCGTTGCCGCCACAGCGTGAACAGCCCCGCGCCCACGATCAGCGCCGCGCCAAGCGCCACGTTGAGGCGGATCGTCTCGGAGAACACCAGAATCCCCATCGTGCTGGCAAAGAGCAGTTGCAGATAGGCAAAGGGCTGCACCGCGCTCGCCTCGGCGACCTCGTAGCACTTGATCAGGGTCCAGTGCCCCGCCGCCCCGGTGACGCACAGCGCGCCCATCCACGCCCAGTCCGGGCCGGTCATCGGCTCCCAGAACCAGACGCCCACGGCCGTCATCGCGACCGACCCGACCGTGCCGGTCCAGAAGAACGAGGTCGCCGCGCTGTCTCGGCCGGCCACATAGCGTGTCAGCAGCCCGTATAGCGCGAACATCAGCGCCGCGAGGAACGGCACCACCGCCTGCGGCTGAAAGACGCCAAAGCCGGGCTCCAGGATGATGACCACACCGATGAAGCCGATCCCGATCGCGACCCATCGGCGCCAGCCGACACGCTCGCCCAGCACGGGCCCCGACAGCGCCGCGATCAGAAGCGGATAACAGGCAAAGACCGCATGGCTCTCGACCAGCCCAAGCAGGGTAAAGCCAAGGATCATCACGCAGATCTCGGTGACCAGCAGCAGCGCGCGGAACCCCTGCATCAGCGGCTGCGACGTGGCGGCGGCGGCGCGCACCCCACCCGCCTTGCGGGCCGCCACGCTGATCACGAAGGCGGCGAAGAACCAGTAGCGGATCATCACCACCATCAGCACGTTGTATTCGCCCGCCAGATGGCGCGAGATGCCGTCCTGCACCGCGAAGATGAAGGTGGTCAGCACCATCAGCCAGATGCCGAGCCGGGTGTTCTGCTCTGTCATTGCGCACCTTTCACGGCCCCGGGTTTCACCGCAACGGTCATGTGCCGCTTGCGACCGTATCCCGGTTGACGTGACACGGCGAAGCCGGCGTCTTCAAGCCCGCGGCGCACAAAGCCGGCGGCGGTATAGGTCGCAGCAGAGCCACCGGGGGCCGTGTGATGCGCGATCCCGGTCATCAGGTCCGGCTGCCAGAGCTCGGGGTTTTTCGCAGGCGAGAACCCGTCGAGAAACCACGCATCCGCCCTTTCCCGCCAATGCCTTAGCGTCCGGCGCGCGTCGCCGGTGATCAGCGCAAAGCACAAGTCCGGCAGATCGATCCGCGCGGCATTCGCCTGCCAGTAGGGCGCGAGTTCCGCCGCAATGGGTGCAAGCTCCGCAAACCGGCCTTGCGCCCGGCGCATGTCGTCGGCGGGGATCGGCCAGGCCTCGAAGGAGGTGTAATGCAGGCATCCGGGGATCCCCGCCGCGCGCCACGCCGCGAGCGCAGCCAGAAGGTTCAGCCCGGTGCCGAAGCCCAACTCGGCAATGTGAAAGCCGTCCCGGAACCGCGCCGGCAGATCGTTACCCGCCAGAAACACGTGCCGCGTTTCGGCCAGCCCGTTATCGAGGCTGAAATAGGGATCGTCGAACCGCGTCGAGACGGGCACATCGCCGTCACGCCAGACGAGATTTGCGATATGGTCCTGCACGCGGTGATCCTCTAGGGAAGGCTGAAGGACCATGACCATCGCGCGGAGGCGACGCAATGACAATGGCTGACGTGACCGTGCGCGGGGCCGGCATTTTCGGGCTGTCGGTCGCCTGGGCCTGCGCCCGGCGCGGGGCACGGGTGCGGGTGATCGACCCCGCAGGCCCCGGTGCCGGGGCGTCGGGCGGCATCGTTGGCGCGCTCGCCCCGCATGTGCCGGAAAACTGGAACGACAAAAAATCGTTCCAGTTCGACAGCCTGATGATGGCCGAAGCCTTCTGGGCCGAAATCGCTGAGAGTTCCGGACACGCCCCGGGCTATGCGCGCACCGGGCGTATTCAGCCGGTGATGGACGCGGCCGGCCTGACGCTCGCGCGCGAAAGAGAGGCGAGCGCGGCCCGCCTCTGGCAGGGCAGGGCCGACTGGCGGGTGGAACCGGCGACCGCCGACTGGTGCCCGCACAGCCCCACCGGATATGTCATTCATGACACGCTGACCGCGCGGCTGCATCCCCGCCGCGCCTGCGCCGCCCTCGCCGCCGCGCTGCGCGCCAAGGGGGCCGAGGTGGTTCTCGATGGCGATGACGAGGGCCGCGTGCTCTGGGCGACGGGCGTGGCGGATCTGGAAAGGCTGAATGCCGGGCATCACCGTCTCGTCGGCAGCGGGGTCAAGGGGCAGGCCGCGCTTCTTGATATCGACGCCCGCGACTGGCCGCAGCTTTTCGCGAACGGTTTGCATGTCGTGCCGCATGAAGATGGCACGACCGCCATCGGCTCGACGTCAGAACGTGATTACGACGACCCCACCAGCACCGATGCGCAGCTTGACGCGGTGATCGCGCGGGCGGTGGCGGCTGTGCCCGCGCTGGCCGGCGCGCGGGTGCGCGCCCGGTGGGCCGGACTGCGCCCGCGCGCGCGCAGCCGTGCCCCGATGCTCGGGGCGCACCCGCTGCATGCGGAGCAGTTCATCGCCAATGGCGGGTTCAAGATCGGGTTCGGCATGGCCCCGAAAGTGGCCGAGGTGATGGCGGATCTGATGCTCGACGAGGTGGATCGCATCCCCGAGGGCTTCCGCCCGCAAGCGTCGCTGTGATCTCAGTCCGCCACGGCCGGTTGCCCAAGCCCGCTGTCGGGATCGCTCAACCGGTCGAGCAGCCCCGACGCATCCTCGATTCCCTCGGCCACCACATGCACCACGCCCGCCTGCCGCTCCACCCGGCCGGTCACCCGCAACAGCCGCCCCGAAACCACCGCGCGGCGAAATTTCTCGAACACGTTACGCCAGATCACCACGTTCACCACGCCGGTTTCGTCCTCCAGCGTCACGAACACCACGCCCTTCGCGGTGCCCGGTCGCTGCCGCAGGATGACCAGCCCGGCCACCGTGATGCGCGCCCCCGCAGGCACCGCATCGAGCTGCGTGGCGACAAGCGCAGATGGCGGACGGGGCAGGGGATGCGTCATGAGAACAAATATAGAACACATATGCTGCGTCGCAACTCTTTTCCCGATCCGGCACAAATGGGGCTGGTCTCGGGCAGGGGCCTTGGCTAGGTAGCCCGGTGACACGCGAGCAAAGGGAGCATGCCAGCCATGGCGAAGATCACCTATATCGAGCATAACGGCACGAAACACGAGGTCGAGGTTCCCACCGGCCTGACCGTGATGGAAGGCGCGCGCGACAACGGCATCCCCGGCATCGAGGCCGATTGCGGCGGTGCCTGCGCCTGTTCGACCTGCCATGTCTATGTCGATCCGGGCTGGGTCGGGAAACTGCCCGCCAAGGAGGACATGGAAGAGGACATGCTCGATTTCGCCTTTCAGCCCGACCCCGAACGTTCGCGCCTGACCTGCCAGCTCAAGGTCAGCGACGCTCTCGACGGTCTGGTCGTCCAGATGCCCGAAAAGCAGATCTGACCGCGTCCCCGCTTCTTCTTGGGTCAAATACGCCGGGGAGCGCGAGGGGCAGCGCCCCTCGCCCCCGTCGGATTGCGCGTAGCGCAATTCGACACTGTTTCAGTCGGATTGCGCGCAGCGCAATCCGACATCCGGCTCAGAGTGCGCGCCAGCCGATGTCGCGGCGGCAAAAGCCGTCCGGCCAGTCGATCCGGTCCACCAACCCGTAGGCCCGGTCCGCCGCCTCGCGCAGGCTGGCACCGCGCGCCGTCACCGCCAGAACCCGCCCGCCATCCGCGACAAATCGTCCCTCGCGCCGCGCCGTACCGGCGTGAAACACCTGATGGAAGCTGTCCTCGGGACAGGTCTCGAGGCCCGCGATCACGCTGCCCGTCTCGTAGGCCCCCGGATAGCCCGCTGCGGCCATCACCACGCACAACACGTGATCCTCGGCCCAGTTCACCGACATCTCTGTAAGTCGCCCCTCGGCCACCGCCTGCATCAGGTCGAGCACCTGCCCGCCGAGCCGCATCATCAGCGCCTGACATTCGGGATCGCCGAACCGCACGTTGAACTCGACCAGCCGGGGCCGTGCGTCCTCGATCATCAGGCCGACGAACAGCACCCCCTGATAGGGCGTGCCGCGCCGCGCCATTTCCGCCAGTACCGGGCGCACGATCTCGTCGAGGGCCTTTTCGGTGACCTCCGGCGTCATCACCGGCGCGGGCGAGTAGGCGCCCATGCCGCCGGTATTGGGGCCGGTATCGCCCTCGCCCGCGCGCTTGTGGTCTTGTGCCGTGCCGATGGGCAGCGCCGCCTCGCCATCACACAGCACGAAGAACGACGCCTCTTCGCCGGTCATCATCTCCTCGATCACCACCTCGGTGCCGGCGGTGCCGAACGTGCCGCCGAACATGTCGTCGAGCGCGGCCAGTGCCTGATCTTCGGTCTCGGCCACGACCACGCCCTTGCCGGCGGCCAGCCCGTCGGCCTTGATCACGATGGGGGCACCCTGGGCCTGCACATGCGTGCGGGCGGCCGCGTGATCGGTGAAATGCGCGTAGGCCGCCGTCGGCGCACCCGCCGCCGCGCAGATCTCCTTGGCAAAGTGCTTGGACGCCTCCAGCCGCGCCGCCTCCGCCCCCGGACCGAACACCAGCAGACCGGCATCGCGCAGCCGGTCGGCCACGCCCGCGACAAGCGGCGCCTCGGGACCGATGATCACGAAATCCACCGCCTCGGCGTCGCAGAACCCCGCGATCGCCCCGCCATCCGACAGATCGAGCGTGGCGCATTCCGCGATCTCATCGATCCCGGCATTGCCCGGCGCCACGATCAGCCGGTCGCATTTGGGGTTCTGAAGCACCGCCCAGGCCAGGGCATGTTCGCGCCCCCCGCCGCCGAGAATGAGGATGTTCATGGCGTGCAACTCCGTCTTGGCCTTGGCTGCATCGCGTTCTAGGGTGGCGACGAGGCAGACACAAGGCAAACACATGTCCGATCTTATCGACGAACCCGAGCCCGGTGAGAACGCGCCGGAATTCTCGGTCACCGAGCTTTCGGGCGCGATCAAGCGGGTGATCGAGGGCGAGTTCGGCCATGTCCGCGTGCGCGGCGAGCTGGGGCGCATCGCGCGGCCGCGTTCGGGGCATATTTACCTCGATCTCAAGGATGACCGATCGGTTCTGTCGGGGGTGATCTGGAAAGGTGTCGCCACGCGTCTTTCTGTGCAGCCCGAAGAGGGGATGGAGGTCGTGGCGACCGGCCGCCTGACGACCTTTGGCGGCCAGTCGCGCTATCAGATCGTGATCGAGGATATCAAGCCCGCGGGCGTCGGCGCGCTGATGGCGATGCTGGAAAAGCGCAAGAAGGCGCTGGAGGCCGAAGGGCTGTTCGCCGCCGAGCGCAAACGGCCGCTGCCCTATCTGCCGGAGATCATCGGTGTCGTCACCTCGCCCTCGGGGGCGGTGATCCGCGATATCCTGCACCGGCTGCGCGAGCGCTTCCCGCGCAAGGTGCTGATCTGGCCGGTGGCCGTGCAGGGCGAGCGTTGCGCACCCGAAGTGGCCCGCGCGATCCGCGGCTTCAATGCCATGACGCCGGGTGGTGCTGTGCCGCGTCCCGATCTGATCATCGTGGCGCGCGGCGGCGGCTCGGTCGAGGATCTGTGGGGCTTCAACGACGAGGCCGTGGTGCGCGCCGCCGCCGAAAGCGACATCCCGTTGATCTCCGCCGTCGGCCACGAGACCGACACGACGTTGATCGATTTCGCCTCCGACAAGCGCGCGCCGACGCCCACGGCAGCCGCCGAACTGGCGGTGCCGGTGCGGCTCGATCTGCTGGCCTGGCTGGACAAGCAGGCGGCGCGGCTCAGCCATGCGCAGGGCCAGTCCATCGGGCTGCGCGGGCAGCGCCTGCGGGATCTCGCGCGCGCGCTGCCGCGCCCCGAGACGCTGCTCGACACCCCGCGCCAGCGGTTCGACACATGGTCCGAGCGTCTGCCCGCCGCCCTCATCCGGACGGTGCAGGTGCGGCGCGTGGCGCTGTCCGAGCGGGCCGGCGCGCTGCGCCCGTCACTGCTGCGCCGCGCGGTGGACGGCGACAGGCGGCGGTTGCGGGACACGGCGGCCCGGCTGAACACCCATGCGCTGACACGCGATATCGACCAGAAACAGCGCGATCTGCGCGGGCTGACGACCCGGTTTTCCGAGGCCGCGACGCGGCAGGTGCAGGGCTTGCGCGATCGGATGGAAACGCTCGACCGGCTGCGCGAGACACTCGGCTACAAGGCGACGCTGCGGCGCGGCTACGCGGTGGTCCGTGGTGACGGCGAACTGGTGACCACGCGCGACCGTGCCGCCGAGGCCGCGTCGCTGGAGATCGAGTTCGCCGATGGCACGCTCAGCCTTGGTGACGCGGCGGACACGCCGCGCAAACCGGCCAAGCCCGCGCCAAAGCCGAAAGACCCGCCCAAGGAACAGGGCAACCTGTTCTGAACCCCGGGGCATTTTACCGAAAACCGGATTCCAGCTTCGAGCAACACACCCCGAGCCGCCGTCCCGGCCCTCTTTGGACAATCGGGCTTGGGTCGCGGCCGGATCACGCGTGATCCGGTCTGTCCTCAAAGATCGGCCCGCAGGCGGCGGCTCAGGGTGACGTCGCGCAGCACGGCGCGGCTCATATGCGGGGTCTCGAAGATCAGGTCGATCCATGCCCGCTCCAGCCGTTTCTCGTTGAGGCGCGTATAGGCGAGATCGAACTCGACCGCCGTCTCAGTGTCGTCGGGCGGCAGTTCGCGCACGATCCGTTCGGTGTTGGGCCCGTGTTTGACGTTGAGCCGGGCGAAGACCTTGAGCGGTTTTTCAAGCGCGAGGATCGTGTCGAGCCGCACCAGATGTCGCCGGGTCAGACCGTCCAGTGCCGATTGCGGCAGGTCGAGGACCAGCGACAGGAACGATCCCTCGAAGGCGACCACCTCAAGATGCAGCCCATAGGGCGCGCGGTCGGCGCCTTCGGGGTTGTGCGCCTGGCGCAGGGCGAGCTCGGACCGGGGGCAGTCGTGAAAGACCGTCATCTCGCCGCCCAGGATGGAGTGCGACCGGACCGACGTCATGTCGGGCACGGGCAGCGGTACCTGCCAGATCTCGGGCCGCCAGGACCAGTCCGTGCCATGGGGCAGGGCGGGGGCCTCGAGCGTCGGGCCTGCAGGTCGCGCAGCGCCCGTGCGGGCCGATGCGCGCATCGCGCTCATCAGGGCGCGCGCGCGTGCCCGCGTCCGGCGTAGCGCTGCCGCGTTCATCACCGGCCTGTCGCGGGCGGCTTTCTGCCATTTGCGCAGCCCGCGCCGATAGAGTGCGCCATGGAGGAGAGACATTCTGATCGTGCCCTCGTCGTGCCTTTCGAGCCTTCGTGTTTTCTACTGCACCACGGAAAGCACAAAAAGGTTGTCAATTCATGATGCGGCAAGATACCCGACAGGCATCGAAACGAAAAAGTGCGCCACACCCTGCCAAAATCGGTTTCAGAAGAAGAGAGAGACCGCTCGACCCGCATGCACCCCGCCTCGACCTTTGCAATCCTGCCGTCCGGCGGCCAAGGCAGAGTTTGCGCCATCCGCCCGGTTTGCGCAATGCCCGCGCCTCAGTTGCCGGTCGCCGCGCCGCCCGGCGCGCTTGCCGTGCGCAATGCATCGGCGAAATCGCGCAAGAGGTCGCGACCGCGCGGTCCGGCGATCGCCCCGCCTTTCGGGCCATATGCGGCCAGCCCCACGATATGACCGTTGATGATCGTGCTCGCGCGCCAATGCGCGGGGTCGCCGCCGGGCAGCACCGTCTCGCCGCCATTGGCCACCTGAACGAGGGTGATGCCGTCGCTCTCCTCGGCGCGGCTCACCGTGTCGGGGCCAAGAGCATTCGTCATCGCGGTCACGTCGGGCGCGGCGGCCGCGCCTGCGCGCGGCAGCACCGCCGCGGTCATCACCGCCAGGTCCACCGCGATGCCGGTTTGACCCGTCAGGCTTTCGCAACTGGCCAGCAATGCAAAGCGCCCGCCTGCGTCTTGCTTGATGCTGGCGCGGTCGATGCAATAGCCGCGTGGCCCGGCCACCGTGACCGCACCGTCATAGAAGGCGACCGTGCGCAGCGCGTCCTGCGCGGAAGGTTCGCCGGGGGTGTCGCCCCTCACCGGATCAAGGCAGGCGGCCAGCGGCACGCATGCGGCAAGGCCGATGGCCCGAAAGGCGATACAGCGACGCACCAGTGTCATGTCACAGGTCCATGTAGACATGCCGCTCTGCCTGCGCGCCGGGATGGGTGACGGCACCCTTGTAGGTCTCGCCCACAAGCTGCGCATATTTCCAGAGCGCGCCGGAGGCATAGGTCGTCTCGCGCGGGCCGGCCCATGCGGCCTTGCGCGCGGCCAGTTCCGCGTCCGAGAGATCGACCGACAGCGCGCCCTTGATCGCGTCGATGGTGATCATGTCGCCGGTCCGGATGAGCGCGATCGGCCCGCCATGCGCGGCCTCGGGCCCGACATGGCCGACGCAGAACCCGCGCGTCGCGCCCGAAAAGCGGCCATCGGTAATCAGCGCGACCTTCTTGCCCATGCCCTGCCCCGAAAGGGCGGCGGTGGTCGACAGCATCTCGCGCATACCCGGGCCGCCCGCCGGCCCTTCGTTGCGGATGACGATCACCTCGCCTTCCTCGTATTGCCGCGCCTTGACGGCCTCGAACGCGTCCTCTTCGCACTCGAAGACCCGCGCCGGGCCGGTAAAGACCTGATGCTGGCTTGGGATTCCCGCCACCTTCACGATCGCGCCGGTGGGGGCGAGATTGCCCTTGAGGCCGACGACACCGCCGGTCTTCGTGAGCGGCGCATCGATGGGGTAGATCACCTTGCCATCGGCCTCGCGCGCGATCAGGTCGAGCTCCTCGCCGATGCTGCGCCCCGACGCCGTCACGCAGTCCTCGTGGATCAGACCCGCCTTGCGCAGCTCTTTCATCACCACCGGAATGCCGCCCGCATCATAGAGATCCTTGGCCACATACGCGCCGCCCGGCTTGAGATCGACGAAATAGGGCGTGTCGCGGAAGATGTCGCAGACATCCTCCAGATAGAACTCGATCCCCGCCTCATGGGCGATGGCCGGCAGGTGCAGCCCGGCATTGGTGGACCCGCCCGTGCAGGCCACGACCCGCGCCGCGTTCTGCAAGGATTTCAGCGTCACCACGTCGCGGGCGCGGATGTTTTTTTCCAGCAGATCCATCACCGCGCGCCCCGACGCATCGGCATATTGATCGCGGGATTCGTAAGGTGCGGGCATGCCCGATGAATTCATCAGCGCAAGGCCGATGGCCTCGGACACGCAGGCCATCGTGTTGGCGGTGAACTGCCCGCCGCAGGCCCCCGCCGACGGGCAGGCGACGCGTTCCAGCGCATCGAGGGCCTTGTCCGACATCTGCTTGTTCTGGTGCCAGCCGACGGCCTCGAACATGTCCTGCACGGTCAGATCGCGGCTGCGGAACTCTTCGGGGATGTCGTCGATCTGCGGCGCCTTGCCCGGCAGGATCGACCCGCCATAGATGAAGACCGACGGCACGTTGAGCCGCACCATCGCCATCATCATGCCCGGCAGGCTCTTGTCACACCCGGCCAGTCCCACCAGCGCGTCATAGCAATGCCCGCGCATCGTCAGCTCGACCGTGTCTGCGATCGCCTCGCGCGAGGGCAGCGACGAGCGCATCCCCTCATGGCCCATGGCGATGCCGTCGGTGACGGTGATGGTGGTGAACTCGCGCGGGCTGCCATGCGCCTCGCTGACGCCGCCCTTGACGGCCTGCGCCTGACGGTTGAGCGAGATGTTGCAGGGTGCGGCCTCGTTCCAGCACGTGGCGACGCCGACGAGCGGCTGGTGGATTTCCTCTTCGGTCATGCCCATGGCATAGTAATACGACCGGTGCGGGGCCCGCGCGGCCCCTTCGGTGACATACCGGCTGGGCAGTCTGGCTTTGTCGAACTTGGTCATCTGGCACCTCCCGAAACGCGCTGGCAATCGGTCTAGGCGAAGGCCGCGCGCGGGGCAAGCCGATTGCAACGCCCCGGGTGCCGGGCTAGCTTGCCCGCCATGCGATATGATGCCCATGAAATACTTGTTGCGCCGGCCCGCGCGTCCTCGGGTCTGAAACAGCTCGCAGGCGGTATCCTGCTGCTGGTGCCGCTTTTTCTGGCGCTGAGCTTTGGCTACGCGGCGCTGCTGCCGGTGCTGTTCGGCCCCGAGACATGGGCGCAGGTGCAAACGGGGGTGGGCAGGGCCAGCACCCCGACCGGCGTGCTGATCAATCTTCTGACCTTCGGGTTGCTGATCGTGGCGCTTGGCGTGGTGGTGCGGATCGTGCACCGCCGGGATCTGTGGACGCTGATCGGTCCCGTACCGCTGGCCATGCGGCAATTCGGGCGCGCCCTCGGGGCGATGGTGCTGCTTTACGGGGCCGTGGCGCTGATCCCGATGCCCGAGAGCGTCGCGCCCACGCCCAATGTCGCGGTCGGCACATGGGCGGCGTTCCTTCTGCCCGCGCTTGTCGCGCTGTTCTTGCAGGTCTTTGCCGAAGAGTTGATCTTTCGCGGTTATCTGCAAAGCCAGCTTGCCGCGCGCTTCGCCTCGCCGGTGATCTGGCTTGCGGTGCCGTCGGTGGCCTTCGCCCTGCTGCATTTCGACGCCGCGAATTATGGGGGCAATGCATGGATCGTCGTGCTCTGGGCGGCGGCGTTCGGGATCGTCGCGGGGGATCTGACGGCGCGGTTCGGCACGCTGGGGCCGGCGACGGCGCTGCACTTCATCAACAATTTCAGCGCCATCCTGATCGCCGCGCCGGATGGGATGTTCGACGGGCTCGCGCTTTATTCCTATCCGTTCGCGTTGGATGACACCCGCGCGATCACGGCGATGATGCCGGTCGATCTGCTGGTCCTGTTCTGCGGCTGGCTGGCCATCCGGCTGAGCTTGCGCGGCTGATTGCATTTCCCGCGCCCGCCGATTATCTGGGCAGGACATGTGCCAAGGCAGGACACCGCCCGATGAACTGGATCACCAATTACGTGCGTCCGCGGATCAATTCGATCTTTTCGCGCCGCGAGGTTCCGGAAAACCTGTGGTCCAAATGCGATGACTGCGGCACGATGCTGTTCCACCGTGAATTGTCGGGCAATCTCAATGTCTGCACGGGGTGCGGCCATCACATGCCGATCACGCCGCGCGCGCGGTTCGCGGCACTCTTCGACAGCGGCGTGTTCGCCGATGTGCCGGTGCCCGCGCCGACGCCCGATCCGCTGCATTTCCGCGATCAGAAGAAATATCCCGACCGGTTGCGCAGCGCGCAGAGAGAAACCGGCGAGAAAGAGGCGATGCTGGTCGCCACGGGCGAGATCGGGCGCACGCCCGTCGTCGCCGCGGCGCAGGACTTCTCGTTCATGGCCGGGTCGATGGGCATGTATGTGGGCAACGCGATCATCGCCGCCGCCGAAGAAGCGGTCAAGCTCAAGCGCCCGCTGATCCTGTTTTCCGCCGCCGGGGGCGCGCGGATGCAGGAGGGCATCCTGTCGCTGATGCAGATGCCGCGCACCACCGTCGCGGTGCAGATGCTGCGCGAGGCGGGTCTGCCCTATATCGTGGTGCTGACCCATCCCACCACCGGCGGCGTCACGGCAAGCTATGCGATGCTGGGCGATGTGCAGATCGCCGAGCCCGGCGCGCTGATCTGCTTTGCCGGCCCGCGCGTCATCGAGCAGACCATTCGCGAAAAGCTGCCCGACGGGTTCCAGCGCGCCGAATACCTGCTGGAGCACGGGATGCTCGACCGGGTGACGCCCCGCACCGAGATGCGCGAGGACCTGATCACCATCATCCGCATGCTGATGCGGATGCCGCCCGCGGTGAAGGGGGATCTGCCCGCCCCCGAGATCCCGGCGGAGGTCGCGCCGCCAGCCGCGCCCGAGGAGACCCCCGAGACGGCCGCCAAAGACACGCCCGGGACATGACCGCGCTCACATCGGACCGCATCCTCGAGCGGATGATGGCGCTGCATCCCAAGATCATCGACCTCACGCTGGACCGGGTCTGGCGGCTGCTGGACGCCCTTGGAAATCCGCAAAACGATCTGCCGCCGGTGATCCACATCGCCGGGACCAACGGCAAGGGCAGCACGCTGGCGATGATCCGGGCGGGGCTGGAAGGCGCGGGGCTGAGCTGTCACGCCTACACCTCGCCGCATCTGGCCCGGTTTCACGAGCGGATCCGGCTGGCCGGCGATCTGATTTCCGAGGAACATCTGACGGCCATCCTCGACGAATGTCATGCCGCCAATGGCGACGCCCCGATCACCTATTTCGAGATCACGACCTGTGCCGCGATCCTTGCCATGGCGCGACAGCCCGCCGATTACACGCTGCTCGAGGTGGGCCTGGGCGGGCGTCTGGACGCGACCAACGTGATCGACCGGCCCGCGGCCACGGTGATCACGCCCGTCTCCATGGATCACGAGGCGTATCTCGGAGATACGCTGGCCGCGATCGCCGGCGAGAAGGCGGGGATCGTCAAGCGTGGCGTGCCCTGCATCGTCGGCCCGCAAGCCGATGCCGCGATGGAGGTGATCGAGGGTGTTGCCCGCCGCCTCGGGGCGCCGCTTCTGGCGCATGGCCAGCACTGGCATGCGACCCGGGAGCATGGCCGGCTGGTCTATCAGGACGAGACCGGGCTGCGCGATCTGCCCCTGCCGAACCTGCCCGGACATCACCAGATCGAGAATGCGGGTGCGGCCCTCACCGTGCTGCGCCGGCTTGGTGCGGGAGATGCGGCCTGCGAGGCGGCGGTGACGCGCGCGGTCTGGCCCGCGCGGATGCAACGGCTGGTCTGCGGGCCGCTGACAGACGCCGCGCCCGAGGCCGAGATCTGGCTTGATGGCGGGCATAATGTCGCCGCGGGTCAGGCGCTGGCGCGGCATCTGGCGACCATGCCGGGGCGGCCCACGCATCTGGTCTGCGGGATGCTCAACACCAAGGATGTGACGGGCTATCTCGGCCCGCTGGCGGGGGTGGCCTGCAGCCTCACAGCCGTGTCGATCCCCGGCGAGGCCAACACCCTGCCCGCCGAAATCACGCGCGACGCCGCCCGTGGCGTGGGGCTGCGGTCCTTCACGGCCGACAGCGCGCTCGGGGCCGTGCAGCGGATCGTGGCCGATACGCCCGCGGCCCGTATCCTGATTTGCGGCTCGCTTTATCTGGCCGGTGGAATCCTGCGCGAGAACGGGTGAGGTGGGGCAGGGGCCGATCTGGCCTTGAGCGGACATTGGAGGCTACAGCCCCGCGCGGACTCAAGCCCGAAGGGCGCCGCGCATCGCCATGCTGGAAGCATGCCTCCGGCATGACGCCGCCCCCCGGCACGGCGATTTGGCTGCAACCTGCGCTTTGCTCTGATCTTTTCCAGACTTGGCTGGGATAAAGTGCTGCCAAGTTAACGTTGGATCGCCGCACCGCGGCCCGTCGATGCGCGGCTAACCCCAAACGTCCCCTCAAGGCCAGATCCGGTCATCCCAGCCAACGCTTCAGATCGTCTGATCGTAATCGCCGATCCCCGGCTCGGACCGGATGACCGCGTCGATCTCGTGGAAGATCGCGCGCATCTCGTCCTCGCTGGTTCCGCTTTCGCAGACCACCACGAGATTCGGCGTGTTCGAGGACGCCCGCACGAGACCCCATGACCCGTTATCGAGCATGACGCGCGCGCCGTTGACCGTGACAACCTCGGAGATGGCACGCCCCGCGATCTGTTCTCCCGCCGCGTGCTTGGCGACGAGCTTGTCCACGATCCGGTCGAGCGTCTGGTATTTCTCACCATCGGCGCAATGGGGCGACATGGTGGGCGTGCCCCATGTGTGCGGCAGGGCGCGGCGCAGATCGGACATCGACATTTCCGGGTTGCGGTCCATCAGCTTGCAGATCTCGACCGCCACGCGCATCCCGCAATCGTAGCCGCGCCCCACGGGCTCAGCCAGGAAATAATGCCCCGATTTCTCGAATCCCGCCAACGCGCCCAACTCCTTGACGCGGCGCTTCATGTGGCTGTGGCCGGTCTTCCAGTAATCCGCCTTGGCCCCGTTTCTCAGCAATTCGGGATCGCTGGCAAAGAGCCCGGTGGATTTCACATCCGCCACGAAGGTCGAATTGGGGTAAATCTTGGACAGATCGCGCGCCATGATCACGCCCACCTTGTCGGCGAAGATCTCTTCGCCCTCGTCATCGACCACGCCGCAGCGGTCGCCGTCACCGTCGAAGCCGAGCGCGAAATCGGCGCCGTTGGCGCGCACGGTATCGGCCATGTCGTGCAGCATTTCCATTGCTTCGGGGTTGGGGTTGTAATGCGGGAAGGTGTAATCGAGCCTGTTATGCGACGCGACCACCTCGACCCCGATACGCTCGAACAGCTCGGGCGCAAAGGCGCTGGCGGTGCCGTTGCCGGTCGCGCAGACGACGCGCAGCTTGCGGGTCATCCTGAAATCGCCCACGAGATCGTCTAGATAGGCCTCGCGCACGCCCTCGACGAATTCATACGCCCCGCCGGGATGCGGTATCCCGCGCCCGTCCAGCACGATGTCGCGCAATTCCGCCATCTCGTCGGGGCCGTGGGTGAGCGGGCGGTCGAACCCCATCTTGACCCCCGTCCACCCGTTGGGGTTGTGCGAGGCGGTGACCATGGCGACGGCCGGCACATCGAGGTGGAACTGTGCGAAATAGGCCATCGGCGACAGCGCCGGGCCGATATCCTTCACGGTGATGCCGGCCTGCATCAGACCGAGGATGAGCGCGTTCTTGATGCTCAGCGAATAGTCGCGGTAGTCGTTGCCCACGGCGATCTCGGGGCGGATGCCGCGCGCGCGGATCTGCGTGCCGAGGCCGAGGCCGAGCGCGGTGATCCCCGGCAGGTTGATCTCGTCGGGGTATTTCCAGCGCGCGTCATATTCGCGAAACCCTGTGGGCACGATCATCGGATCGCGCAGGAAGTCCCATGTGTTGGGGGTCACGGTCGCCTGCGGTTTGGTCATCGAATTACTCATTTTGTGATTGAACACGTGTCGGACGGGTATTGGCAAACCGTGACAGGGGTGTAAACCGCCCGCGCCATGCGAGGCCCTGTCGCGGTGCTCCGTGGCTTGACCGGGCCGGCGGTTTGCAGCCGATGCGGGACCGGGTCGACCGCGCCACCCCCGGTCATGACGAGACCTGCTCGCGCAGGATCGACGCGGTCAGCGAGATCATCAGGTAGATCCCCGAAAAGATCAGAAACGCCAGAAGGGTATTCTCGAAGGCTCTGGGATAGGACGGGTCCTGCGAGGGCAGGGGGCGAACGCTGACGGTGAGATAGCGCACCTGCTTGGTGGCCTCGATCTGCGATTGCCGTTTGGCTTCGAGTGCCGATTGCAGCACCAGATCGGCGGTGGCGAGATCGGCCTGCGCCATCTGGATCGCGGCGGTCTTGGAGGCCAGCGACCGCTCGCCCTCGGTGGCATCGGTCAGCCGGGCCTTCTGGCGGCCAAGCTCGGCGCGCAGCACCCCGATCTCGCTCTGCAGCGCCTCCACGCGGGCGGTATTGGGGCGGGGATTGTTCATCTGCAGGCTGAGGTTCAGCTCCTTTTCCTGCAATTGCAGTTCGACGGAATTGATCAGGCTGCGAATGCTGGCAATCTCGCCCTCGGGGTCGAGAATGCTGCCCTCCTGCAAGGCGACGAGCTGCTGTTGGGCCTCGCGGCGTTCCTGCTTGGCCTGCTCGAGGCTTTCGGACGCCGTCTCGACCGCGTCCTCGCGTTTTTCCCGGCTCAGCGCGTCCACGCGTTCCTCGGCATAGGCGATCAGTCGCCGGGAGAATTCGGCGCTGACCTGCGGATCGGCGGTGGACACCTCCATTCGGATGACGCCCTCGGTCGGATCATACCCGATCTTCACGTATTTGCTGTAAAGCGCGTAGGCGTCTTCGGTCGACGCCTGCGGGGCGAGCCGTTGCAACGGGTCGATCCAGGGCTGGCTGAAATGGTCGCGAAAGCCCGTATCGTCGTCGAGCCGCAGCATCGCGTCCTTGGATTCGAGGTATTCCTGCGTCGCGATCGCGTCCTGTCCGGTGGCGAACTGGCTGGGCAGAAGACCCCCGAGGCCGCCGCCGCCCCCGCCGGACCCGCCGCCATCGGCCGACAGGATCAGGAAGGCGGATTTCGTGGCATACATCGGTGTGGCGACCGCCGCGTAGTAATAACCCACCAGAAGGGTCGGCAGGAGTACGAAGGCCACCAGCCGCGACACCAGAAGCGCCAGCTTGCGCCGGCGGCGTTTCGCGATGTCGCGCTGGATTTCGGTGATTTCCCGGGCGCGCCGGTCCGCCGGGCTGAGCTCGGTCGAGGGCAGGTTGCGCTCGTCGTCGGGCATGATCTGCGGCAGTTGCGGGCGGTCCCCTTGCTGTGTCCCGTCCTGTGTCCGGTGGCGGGCACCGCCGGTCTGGGCGACCAGTTCGACGATCGTGGCGCGCTGGAACGGGTCTATGCCGCGCTTTCGCAACTGGCGCACCGCATCGAAATCCGACGCGGGCGACAGCCCGTGTTTCTGTGCCGTGCGCCGTGCCAGCCGAAGCTGACGCGCGCTCAGGCCCTGGTCGGTTGTATCGTCGATGCCGGTCGCGGTCTGGTCATCTTGCGCGTGCGCGTCGCCTTGGTCCTGCGACGGCGCGCCGGCCCCCGTTTCGGGGGGGACACCATTTTCGGCGTCATGGGCCTCGGCGTCATGGGCCGGGCGCACGGGGTCCTCGCGCCGGATGCGGAATTTTCTAACCCTGGGTTTCATAGTCATAAAGCGCCTTTGCCTCTTCCAAGGTGTCGAACATGTAGAGCTGCCCGCCCATCAGGACCGCCGCCGACCGCGCGAATTTCTCCAGCGTGCGGGGATCGTGCGACACGATGACGATGGTGGTGGTGCGCAGGCGTTCGCGCAGGATATCGCCCGCCTTGCGGTTGAAGTCCACATCGGTCGAACCGGGCATGCCCTCGTCGATCAGGTAGATGTCGAAATCCAGCGCGAGCATCAGGGCAAAGCTGAACCGGGCGCGCATGCCGGAGGAATATGTGCCGATGGGTTGATCGAAATATTCGCCGAGGTTGCACAGCCACCTGCAATACGCCTCGATATAGTCGGGGTCGAGCCCGTAGAGACGGGCGATATAGCGGGCATTTTCCAGCGCCGAAAGGCGGCTTATGACACCGCCCATGAAGCCCAGTGGAAACGAGACGCGACAGCCGCGGCGGATCACCCCCTCATCGGGTTTTTCCAGCCCGGCCATCATGTTGATCAGCGTCGTCTTGCCGGTGCCGTTCGGGGCCAGAATGCCGAGGCTGTGGCCGAGATCCACGCGGAACGAGACGCGATCAAGGATCACCTTGTGCTGTGTGCCCGTCCAGAAGGACTTGCTGACAGTATCGAATTCGATCATTCCGTCGCGCCCCGATCGCATGCGCCCCCCGTGCCTTGCCGGAAAATCGCATGTCAAGATGTGGTCCCGAGGCTGATTGTGCCCGAGACATGCACAATATACCATTTACATGCGGAATTATTTTTCCCGATAACGCAGAAAATCGTTCCGATCCAAATCGGGCTTTGCCGGGATGTGACGCGCATTTACCGAAGGATGCAGCACGTCACGCCGAAATTGCCTTGGCCGCGCCGCCGGGTTAAGCATCACGGGCACGCGAGCGCGAGGACCATGCCATGAGCCGGATCTGCCATATCGAGTTGAACGATGCCAACCTGCCGCCCCCGACGCCCGAGATCGAGCAGGAGCGCAAGGTGGCGATGTATGACCTCATCGAGGAGAACAGCTTTGCCCTGCCGCCGCGCGATGATCGTGTCGTGCCCGACGGGCCCTACCGCGTTGGCCTGTCGATCCGCGAAAAGCGGCTGGTTTTCGATATCCGCACCGAAGGCGCCGGCCCTGCGGCGGAATTTCACCTGTCGCTGTCGCCGTTCCGGCAGGTGGTCAAGGATTACTGGGCGATCTGCGAAAGCTATTTCGATGCCGTCAAGAACATGCCCCCCAGCCAGATCGAGACCATCGACATGGCCCGGCGCGGCATCCACAACGAGGGCGCGCGCATTCTCGCCGAACGGCTCGAAGGCAAGGCCGAGATCGACAGCGATACCGCGCGGCGTCTCTTCACGCTGATCTGCGTGCTGCATCACGGTGGCTGAGCGGATGCCCGAGCCGCTGCCGCAATCGGTGCTGTTCTGCTGTGACCACAACGCGGTCCGCTCGCCGATGGCCGAAGGCATCATGAAGAAGTTCTACGGCACCGACACCTATGTGCAATCGGCCGGCGTCAAGAGCGACATGGATGTCGACGGGTTTTCGATCGCCGTCTGCCGCGAGGTCGAGGTGGAGCTGGAGCGTCACCGCGTGCGCAGCTTCGACGAGATGGAGCAATGGGGGGACGACCTGTCCGCGTTCGACCTCATCGTGGCGCTCAGCCCCGCCAGCCAGCGACGGGTGCTCGACCTGACGCGATATTTCCATCTCGATGTCGTCTACTGGCCGATCCTCGACCCGACAGGGCTGGCGCAGACCCGCGCGGCCCGGCTCGAGGCGTACCGAAAAACCCGCGATCAGATCATCGGGCACCTGATCGACTATTGGGGACCACCAAGGGAGGACACATGACCGACAGCACCCGCAACGATCGCATATGGCAGGTGTCGGCATGATCCGGGTCGCGCGCCTGACCGGGGCGGATCTTGCCGCCGCATTGCCGGATGTGGCCCGGCTGCGGATCGAGGTGTTCCGTGATTTTCCCTATCTCTATGACGGCGATCCGGCCTATGAGGAAAGCTATCTTCAGGTTTACCGCGACAGTGACGCGGCGATCGTCGTGGGGGCTTTTGACGGACCCCGCCTGATCGGGGCCGCTACCGGCACGCCGATGGAGGATCACGCCGAAGAATTCGGCGCGGCCCTTGCCGGCACTGGGTTTGCGCTCGAGCGGACCTTCTACTGTGCCGAAAGCGTGCTGCTGCGCGCGTATCGCGGGCAGGGGATCGGGCACCGCTTCTTTGATCTGCGCGAGGATCATGCACGCGGACTGGGCCGCACGCATTGTGCCTTTTGCGGGGTGCTGCGCCCCGAAGATCATCCCCTGCGCCCCGATGGCTACCTTCCGCTGGACGGGTTCTGGCGCAAACGCGGCTACGCGCCGGTTGACGGCGCGGTGGCGCATTTTCGCTGGAAGGATATCGACCGGACCGATGAGACCGACCACGCGCTGCAATTCTGGATGCGGGCGCTGTGATCGCGGTCTCCTGACCGGGAGATATCCTCAGAGTACAGGTCAAAAAAAACCGCGCCCCCGTTTCCGGGGACGCGGCGCACTCGTCCGGGTCCGGCCTTATTGGGCCGGCACCGCCGTGCCTTGGACACCGTCGAGCGGATCGTCATAGCCGTACTGGCTGAGATCCGTGACCGCGCGGTCGTTGTCGCGCCAGTCCTGAAGCTCGGCCTCCGACGCGCGGGGCGAGAAGAGGCCCGTCCACGCGTAGAGGATCCCGATCACCGGCGCCAGCCAGCAGGCGAAGGCCAGCGGGATGTAGAGCAGGTTCTCGAGGCTTCCGCTCGCGATGCCGAGACCGAGCGCGCTGATCACGAACGCGCCGCCCGCGTTCCACGGGATCAGTGGCGACATCAGCGTGCCGCCTTCTTCGACGGCGCGGCCGAGGTTGAGCGTCGAGTAGCCCATGCCGCGATAGACCGGCGAATACATCCGTCCCGGCAGCGCGATCGACAGATAGGGATCGCCCGCGACAAGGTTCGTGGCCATGGACGTGCCGATGGCCGAGGTCTGGACGCCGGCGAAGGAATGCACCTTGGACAGGATCGCCTCGATGATGGTCTGCAGGCAGCCGACCCGTTCCAGCGCGCCGCCAAAGCCGAGCGCGATCAGGATCAGCGAGATCGTCCACATCATCGACTGCACGCCGCCGCGATTGAGCAGGCTGTCGATTTCACTGACACCGGTTTCGATGGAATAGCCGCTATTGGCAAAGCCGAACACGTCATGCAGCGTCGCACCCTGCGCGAAAATGGCCATCAGGCCGCCGACGAGGACACCCGCGAAAAGCGACGGAATCGGCGGCTTTTTCGCGATGGCAAGCGCGATGACCAGCAGGGCCGGCACCAGCAGCCATGGCGAGATCATGAAGTTGTCCTGCAATGTCGAGGTGATCGCATCGATCCTCTCGAAGGACGCGCCGCCACCGTCGACCATGTTGAACCCGGCCCAGACATAGATCCCGAGGGCAATCAGCATCGCCGGCACCGTGGTGGGCATCATGTTGCGGATGTGGTCGAAAAGGTTGGTCGCGGTGACCGCCGGGGCAAGATTGGTGGTGTCCGACAGGGGCGAGATCTTGTCGCCGAAAAACGCGCCCGACACGACTGCGCCCGCGGTCCAGTACATCGGCACGTCAAAGCCCGCACCGATCCCCATCAGCGCAAGGCCAATCGTCCCGATCGTGCCCCATGACGTCCCGAGCGACAGTGACACCACGGCGCACATGATCATCGCGGCCGCAAGAAAGATCTGCGGCGACAGGATGATCAGCCCGTAATAGATCAGCGTGGGCACCGTGCCGCTGGCGATCCAGACACCGATGATCATGCCCACCACGATCAACACCGAGACCGAGGGCAGCGACACGTTGATCACGCGAAAGACGCCGTTTTCCATGCTCGGCCAGCTATGCCCGAGATAGATCCCGACCACGCTGGTGATCGCAAGGCCGATGGCAAGCGGAATATGCGGGGTGAAATCCTCGAAATAGAAAAGTTGCAGGGCCAGAAGCAGCAGCGTCAGGATCACCGGGGTGAGCGCAAGGCCGAGCGATGGGGCTCTTGGCGGGACGATGTCGTCTTTTGCCATTGTCGTCTCCTCTGTTGGTGGTTTTTGCGTTATGTGCGCGCCGTGCCCGAGACAGCGCGCGGGATGGGGCCCGGCCGGTTCATGCCGGCCGGGCACCGTTTCACGATGCGGTGGCCAGCAAGCTTGCGTTGCCGCCCGCCGCGGTCGTATCGATGCACAGATGCCGTTCGAGCACGAAGCGCTCGGGCGCGACGGTCTCGGTCACCAGCGGCAGGATCGCCCCGTCGCGCTGCGACAGCGCGACGCGCAAGCCCTGCGTCCAGTCCGAGGTCCCCGCGGCGCAAACCACGGCGATGCCCGTCATCGTCTTGAGCGTGTCGGCACCCACCGTGCCGTCCAGCGCCACGACAGGGGCTCCCGCCGCCTGAAGCGGTTTTGCGGCCGCCTCGGCACCGGGCACCGCCATCAGCACGCCGCAGCCTGCGGCCAGGGCCTGCACGGCCTGTGCCGTGGCGATCTCAGGCGTCGGGCCAAGACACAGCACCGTGCCCCTGGGATACATCCGCAACCGGTTGCTTTCGCCCGTCGGGCCCGGAAGGGTCTGCGGTGACATGTCGAAACCGGCCGTTTCAGACAGCGCCTTGCGGATCACACCCTTGCTGCCGCTCAGGGCGCTGCGCAACGCCGACACACGGTCCGGGCGCGCCGCCCAGTTGCGCGCGTCGATCCGGTCGATGGCCTTTTTCAGCGCGTTCGCCTTGACCGCATCGCCCTTGGGCGCGGCGTGGGATTCAGGTTTCGCGGTGCGCCGGAACCGGGTCAAATAGAGCGGACCGCCGGCCTTGGGGCCGGTCCCCGACAGACCCTCGCCGCCGAAGGGCTGACTGCCCACGATGGCACCGATCTGGTTGCGATTGACATAGGTGTTGCCGACCTGAATGCGCTCGACGATCTGCTCCACCCGGTCGTCGATCCGCGTGTGCAGCCCGAAGGTCAGCCCGTATTCCCGCGCGTTGATCTGATCGACGACCTTGTCGATATCGCGCGCCTTGAACGTCGCGACATGCAGCACCGGCCCGAAGATCTCGCGCTCCAGATCGGCGATGCCCTTGACCTCGACCACCGCCGGGGACACGAAGGTGCCGCCCTTTGGCGCGGCCAGTTTCTTGGGCACCTTCTTCTTTTTCTCGTGCGCGGTGACGTAATCCGAGATGTCCCTTTGCGCGTCCGCGTCGATCACCGGCGAGACGTCGACATCGGTGCGCCACGGATCGCCGATCACCAGCGCGTCCATCGCACCGTAGAGCATTTCGAGCAGCCGGTCGCGCGCCTCTTCCTGCACGTAGAGCATACGCAGCGCCGAACAGCGCTGACCGGCGGACTGGAACGACGCGATCAGGATGTCGCGCACCGCCTGTTCGGTGAGAGCTGTCGAATCCACGATCATCGCGTTCAGCCCGCCGGTCTCGGCGATCAGCACCGCGTCCGGCCCGGCATTTTTCGCCAGCGCCTGATGGATGATCTGCGCGACCTGCGTCGAGCCGGTGAAACAGACACCCGCGATGCGCGGATCGCTGGTCAGCGGCCCGCCCACGTTCGGGCCATCGCCGGGCAGCAATTGCAGGGCCGCCTCGGGCAGACCCGCCTCGCGCATCAGTTCGACCGCGCGGGCCGCGATCATCGGCGTCTGCTCGGCGGGTTTCGCCACGACCGCATTTCCGACGGCAAGCGCCGCCGCGATCTGCCCGGTGAAGATCGCCAGCGGGAAGTTCCACGGGCTGATGCAGACGAATACACCGCGTGGGCTGCCCGGTTCCTCGGAGTCCAGACGCTCGGCCTCGATAGCGTAAAATCGCAGGAAATCGACTGCCTCGCGCACCTCGGCGATCCCGTCGAGCAGGGTCTTGCCGGCCTCGCGTGTCGCGATGGCCGTCAGCTCGGCCATGTTGTCTTCGTAAAGATCCGCTGTCTTGCGCAGGATATCCGCGCGCTCGGTGACCGGTTTCGCCGACCAGTCGCGGAATCCGCCCTCGGCGGCGTCGAGCGCGGCAGAGACCTCTTCGGGTGTGGCCTCGTGGACGGTGCCGATCACGCGGCTGGTGTCGGCGGGCGAATGAACCTCGCGGGCCGGGCCCTTGGGTGCGGGCGACCCGGCGATCATCGGCCCGCCGGTCCATGTCGTATCTGCGAATTCCTCGCGCGCGGCCAGAAGCGGCAGGATCGAGGCCGGCTCGTTCACGCGGTACCCCTTGGAGTTCTTGCGCTCGGGCGCGAACAACTCTTCCGGCCGCCTGATGGTCGGGTTGGCGATCTGGTCGCCCAGGGCCTCCACCTCTTTCACCGGGTCGCGCGAGATGTCGGCCGGCGGGATCGACTCGTCGACGATCTGGTTGACGAAAGATGAGTTCGCCCCGTTTTCCAGCAGCCTGCGCACCAGATAGGCCAGAAGATCACGATGCGCGCCGACGGGCGCATAGATCCGGCAGCGCGTGCCCTCGGAAGCCTTCACGATACCGTGCAGCGATTCGCCCATGCCGTGCAGGCGCTGAAACTCGAAGCTGTCCTTGTCATTGCCGGCCATGGCGATGACGGCGGCGCAGGTATGAGCGTTATGCGTGGCGAATTGCGGATAGATCCGGTCGCGCCGGTCCATCAGCATCTTGGCACAGGCCATGTAGCTCAGATCGGTGTTGATCTTGCGGGTGAAGACGGGAAACCGCTTGACGCCCATTTCCTGCGCCAGCTTGATCTCTGTGTCCCAGTAGGCCCCCTTGACCAGCCGCACCATGATCTTGCGATCCAGCCGCTCGGCCATGTCGTAGAGGGTCTCGATCACCGGCGCTGCGCGGCGTCCGTAGGCCTGCACGACGACGCCGAACCCGTCCCAGCCCTCGAGCGCGGGATCCGACAGCATCGCCTCGATCACGTCGAGCGACAGGTCCAGACGGTCCTGTTCCTCGGCGTCGATGTTGAAGCCGATATTGGCCTTCGCCGCCTGCTTGGCCAGATCCATCGCCCGCGGCAGCAATTCCTTCATGACCGTGTCGCGATGCGAGTACTCGTAGCGCGGATGCAGCGCCGACAGCTTGACCGAGATCCCGGGGCTCGATCGCACATCGCCCTTGGCCTGTTTTGCGATCGACGCGATCGCCTTGGCATAGGCCGTGTGATAGCGCTTTGCGTCCGCGTCGGTGCGCGCCGCCTCGCCCAGCATGTCGTAGGAATACGTGTAGCCCTTCTTTTCAAGCTCGCGGGCGTTCTTCATGCCCTCGTCGATGGTCTGACCCAGAACGAATTGCCGCCCCAGGATCTTCATCGACTGGCCGACAGCGGTCCGAACGACCGGCTCGCCCAACCGCTTGACGAGACCGCGCAGGGCCCGCGCGGGGCCTTTGGGATCATCGTCCAGAACGCGCCCCGTCAGCATCAGCGCCCATGTCGAGGCATTGACCATCGACGACGACGACTTGCCCAGATGCGCGCCCCAGTTCGACGGCGCGATCTTGTCCTCGATCAGATCGTCGATGGTTTCGGCATCGGGCACCCGCAACAGCGCCTCGGCCAGACACATCAGGCCCACCCCCTCTTCGGTCGACAGGCCGTATTCCGCGAGAAACGCCTCCATCATCGACGGTGAGGTTTCGCGCCGGACGCGTTCGACATATTGCGCGCCCATGGCGGCGACCTTCTTGCGGTCGGGTTCGGGCAGACCGATCCGTTCGGACAGGATGCGGATCACCTCCGCCTCGTCCTTCCAGTAATGGTCACGGATGTTGGCGCGCAGCGGGTTCTCGGCCGTGCCGTCTTTCGTTTGGGCGATGTTCATCTTCATACTCCTGACTGGCGTCATGGTCGTTCGGTTCGGCAAGCCCCGATGGCCTGCCCGGGTATTTCGTCGAGCCCGGCAACATTTCCGCCCATGCGCCACGCGGCCGATCCGAGGTCGTGAAAGAGCCTCCGGCCTGCGGCGTCACCGGGCGGGTGCCCGGAAGGCGGGTCGATTAAAGACTGGGCGATTGGCGTCGGCATGGCGCGATAAGATCGGATCGGCAGCACCGGACATGGCGACCCGAGGGGACCTCCCGCACCTGCCAATACAAGGGCGTTGTCGTTTTTCGAACATTTCACCAGAAGCAGTTTGGACATGTTGTGCCGGGTGTCAATGCCCGGAATCCGCGATGCCTACGCCGAGAGGGGCGTGAAAAAGTCGCGTCGTGACGGTTCGGAGCCGGGATTTCCGGGCAACCGAGGCCGAGAGGCCAATCGGTCGCCGTCGACTCTGGGGCAGGTCGCGTTCAGTCGCATTCGCCCGACATGCCCTGACCCCGTGATGTCGCATGTTCGAGACACGCGACATCGGTTCCCACTTTTCAGCAACACGCTTTAGTCGTAGTCCCGCGCCCCGAAGATCGCCGAGCCGATGCGCACATGCGTGGCCCCCTGAGCGATGGCGCGTTCGAAATCGCCGCTCATCCCCATCGACAGACCGTCCAGCCCGTTGCGCGCCGCCATCTTCGCCAGCAATGCGAAATGCAGGCTGGGTTCTTCTTCGACGGGCGGGATGCACATTAGCCCCCGCACCGGCAGGTCGAGCGCGCGACATTCGGCGACGAAATCATCGGTGTCCGCGGGCATCACACCGGCCTTCTGCGGTTCTTCGCCGGTATTGACCTGGATGAAAAGCTCCGGACAGCTTCCCATCTCCTGCGCGAGCCGTGCGAGGCTCCGCGCCAGTTTCAGACGGTCGATCGAGTGGATCGCCTGGAAAAGCTCCATCGCCTGGCGCGCCTTGTTGCTTTGCAACGGCCCCAGAAGGTGCAGCGCGATCCCGTCATGCCGTGTGCGGAATTCCGGCCATTTGCCCGCCGCCTCCTGCACGCGATTCTCGCCAAAGACCCGGTGTCCCTGTTGCAGGACCGCCTCGACCCGCGCCTCGGGTTGCACCTTGGACACGGCGATCAGCGTGATGTCGTCGGACGCTCGCCCGGCCGCCACTGCGGCGTCGTGTACGCGGTCGCGAATGTCCTGCAGGCCCATGACGGCTCTCCTCGTGCTGATCGACATGTTCAATGCCACAGCCCGCGCTGCGGGCACAAGTGCGCGCATCGCCGCAAACGGCTTGCCCCGGCGGCGATGCTTGGATAGGAGGGTGAAAACAGTATCGGACGGTGCCATGATTCATTCGCGTCTCAAATCTGCCGGAATTGTGCTGGCCTTCGCGGGCTTTCTCGGCGGCTGCGGTGCCTTCCAGAATGCCAGTAATGACCCCGACGCGACACGCGTGGAGAGCGGCCGGGAGAGTGTCCCATCCCCGCAGGACGGCTCGATTCTGGACGCGTTCCGCAGGGGCGACGACAGCGTGAAGGTCAACCGCTTCCTGTGGACCGCCTCGCTTCAGGTGCTGGATTTCCTGCCGGTCGAGGCCGCCGATCCGTTCACCGGCGTGATCTCCACCGGGTACGGCCGGCCGCCGAACGGCGGACAGCCCTACCGTGCGACGATCCTGATCAGCGACCCGGCGCTCGATGCGCGCGCACTGAACGTGGCGCTTCAGTCACAGCGCGGGCCGGTCGATGCCGCCACCGAACGCGCGGTCGAGGATGCGATCCTGAGCCGCGCGCGGCAGCTGCGCATTCAGTCCGGGCGGTACTGATCGCGCCTCGGCGGGTATCAGCCGCTGAAGAGATCGTTGACCCAATCCACCTGACGCGGCAGGCAGATGGCGTGCAGATCGTAGCGCGCGCGAATGAGAGCGCGGGCGTTGCGGCCCAGCCTTTGCCGTGCCTCCGCGTCCTCGAGCAGCGCGCAGACCGCCTCCATCAGCGAGGCGCCGTCGAAGAAATCCACAAGGCGTCCGGTCTCGTCGTGGCCGATCACCTCGCGCACCGGCGCGGTATCGGCGGCAACGACCGCCGCGCCGCAACTCATCGCCTCCAGCAGGGACCAGCTGAGCACGAAGGGATAGGACAGGTAGACATGCACGCGGCTGATCTGCAAAAGCCGCAGGAACTGGCCATAAGGCAGACGCCCGAGAAAATGCACGCGCGCCCAGTCGGCCTCCGGGATCTGCCCGCGCACCTCGTCGATGAAAATCTGCTTCCATGTCTGCCCCTCTGGCGGGCGCCGCCCGTAGCTGACGCCGTCATCGCCCACGATCAGCACACGGGCGTTCGGCCGGTCCCGCAACAGCCGCGGCAAGGCCCGCATGAACACGTGATAGCCGCGATACGGTTCCAGATTGCGATTGACGAAGGTGATCACCTCGTCGTCGCGGGTGAGATCCCCGGTGCCTTCGACCTTCAGCCGCACATCCGGTAGCGGACGGGCCTTACCTGTGTCGATGCCGTCATGGCAGACGGTGATGCGGTCGCGGAAGGCTTGCGGAAAGGTATCCGCCTGAAATCGCGTCGGGCTGATCCCGGCATGGGCGGTGTCGAAATGCAGATGGTTGTTGAGGTTCTTCAGCCGCAGGCGCAGCGGCTCGGTCTCCGGCGTCCGGCTGGCGAATTCCGGATCGAAATCCAGATGCGGCCAGTCCGCGAGGTGATAAAGCTCGCAATACAGCCCCAGCTTCGCGTTGGCCCAGACATCGCGCAGAAACAGCGATTCGCCCCAGCCCGGATGCGCGAGGATCAGATCGGGCGCATAGCCCTTGTCGCGCAGGGCGACGGCGGCCCGATAGCAAGCCTCGCCCCGGGTCAGCTTGCTGTCGAGATCCAGCAGCCACGGGTGCAGGTTTTGGGCGGCGCGCTTGGGCAGGGCGTAGGGCAGGATCCGCACCCCCTGCCATGTCTGCGCCGTCTTGACCCGCAATGTCAGCGCCACGCAGTCATGCCCCTGCCGGGCCAGTCGCGGGGCCAGATGCTTGAACTGCCCCGGAAAATTCTGGTGGATGAAAAGGATTTTCATGCCCGCGCCTGCCTTGTGCCCCTCGGATGGGCTTATAAGCGCGCACCACGGCCCGGCAAGGCCCCGCATTTTTGCGCCGCCCTCTGGACCAGCCGGACCTGAGCGCCTATCACCCGAGCCAACACGAGACAGAGCAAGAGGGGCCCGGCCCATGTCGCGCTATTCACCAGCCGAGATCGAAGCGAAATGGCAAGAGGCATGGGCAGAGGCCGATATCTTTCGCGCCCGCCGCGACGAGAGCCGCCCGAAATACTACGTGCTCGAGATGTTTCCCTACCCGTCGGGGCGCATCCACATGGGCCATGTGCGCAACTACACGATGGGCGACGTGGTGGCGCGCTACAAGCTGGCGACGGGGCATAACGTGCTGCACCCGATGGGCTGGGACGCGTTCGGCATGCCCGCCGAGAATGCCGCGATGGCAAGCGGCGGCCACCCCAAGGACTGGACCTACGCCAATATCGAGACAATGCGCGAGCAGATGAAGCCTCTGGGCCTGTCCATCGACTGGTCGCGCGAGTTCGCCACCTGTGACCCGGAATATTACGGCCAGCAGCAGGCGCTGTTTCTGGATTTCATGGAAAAGGGTCTGGTTTACCGCAAGAACGCCGTGGTCAACTGGGACCCCGTGGACATGACCGTTCTGGCCAATGAACAGGTCGAGGGCGGGCGCGGCTGGCGCTCGGGTGCCGAGGTCGAGCGGCGCGAACTGACGCAATGGTTCTTCCGCATCTCCGATCATGCCGAGGAACTGCTCGACGCGCTGGACGGGCTGGACGACTGGCCCGCCAAGGTGCGGCTGATGCAGGAAAACTGGATCGGCAAATCGCGTGGGCTGCAATTCGCCTTCGGCCTCACCGACGGCCCCGAAGGCCATGACCGGGTGGAGGTCTACACGACCCGCCCTGACACGCTGATGGGGGCATCTTTCATCGGTATCTCGCCCGATCACCCGCTGGCGCGGACGCTCGAGCGCGAGCGTGAGGATGTCGCGGCGTTCGTGGCCGAGGCCCGGCGCGGCGGCACCACCGAGGAGGCGCTGGAAAAGGCCGACAAGCTGGGTTTCGATACCGGCCTGAAGGCCCGCCACCCGTTCGACACCGCATGGGAACTGCCCGTCTACATCGCCAATTTCATCCTGATGGAGTACGGCACCGGCGCGATCTACGGCGTGCCCGCGCATGACCAGCGCGACATGGAGTTCGCCCGCAAATACGATCTGCCGGTGTCGTCGGTCTTCGTGCCGGCCATGGGCGAGGAGGGCACCTTCATCATGCCCGAGGATGGCGGCCCGGCCTATATCCCGCCGAAACCCGAAACCGTGCGCTATGTGCGCGGCTTTGCGGGCGGCGAGGCGCAGACCGGCGCGCAGGCCATAGATGCGGCCATCGCGTTCTGCGAGGCCAATGGCGTCGGGCAGGGCGTGACCAAGTTCCGCCTGCGCGACTGGGGCCTGTCGCGGCAGCGCTACTGGGGCTGTCCGATCCCGGTGGTGCATTGCGATGCCTGCGGGGTGGTGCCGGAGCTCAAGGAGAACCTGCCCATCCGCCTGCCCGACGATGTCAGCTTCGATCAGCCCGGCAACCCGCTTGACCGTCACCCGACGTGGCGCGAATGCACCTGCCCGGCCTGCGGCCAGCCCGCCCGGCGCGAGACCGACACGATGGACACGTTCGTCGATTCCTCGTGGTATTACGCCCGCTTCACCGCGCCCCATGCCGAGACGCCCACGGACATGGCCGAGGCCGAGTACTGGATGAATGTCGATCAGTATATCGGCGGCATCGAGCACGCGATCCTGCATCTCCTATATTCGCGCTTTTTCGCCCGCGCGATGCAGATCACCGGCCACCTGCCCGACAAGGCGATCGAGCCTTTCGACGCCCTCTTCACTCAAGGCATGGTGACGCATGAGATCTACCAGACGCGCGACGCGAACGGTCGTCCTGTCTATCACCTGCCTGACGAGGTGACGGACGGCAAGCTTGCCGATGGCAACGCGGTGGAAACGATCCCCTCCGCCAAGATGTCCAAATCCAAGAAGAACGTCGTCGATCCCTCGACCATCATCGCCCAGTACGGCGCCGATACCGCGCGCTGGTTCGTGCTGTCCGACAGTCCGCCAGAGCGTGACGTGGAATGGACCGCGTCGGGTGCCGAGGCCGCGCACAAGCATCTGGCACGCGTCTGGCGGCTTGCCGCCGGGATCGCCGAGGACACCACCGCGCCCAACGACCATGACGAGGCGCTTCTGCGCGAGATGCACAAGACCATCGACGATGTCACCAAGGGGATTGACAGCTTCGGCTTCAACGCCGCGATCGCGCGGCTCTATGCCTTCACCGCCACGCTGGCGAAATCGCAGGCCGGGCAGGGGGCAAAGGCCGAGGCGGCGCGCACGCTCGCGCAACTGATGGCCCCGATGACCCCGCATCTGGCCGAGGATATCTGGGCCACGCTAAGTGGGCCGGGTCTTGTCGCCACCGCCGCGTGGCCCGTGCCCGACCCCGCGATGCTGATCGACGACACCGTGACCCTGCCGATCCAGATCAACGGCAAGCGCCGGGGCGAGTTGCAGGTCCCGCCCGAGTTGGACAAGGCCGAGGTCGAGGAGCGCGCGCTGGCCCATGCCGCGGTGCAAAAGGCATTGGACGGCGGACAGCCCAAAAAGGTCATCGTCGTGCCCGGGCGGATCGTGAATGTCGTCATCTGACCGCCGCCTCTTTCTGCTGACCGGGCTCGCGGCACTGGCGGGCTGCGGCTTCGCGCCCGCCTACGGGCCGGGCGGCGGCGGGGCCGACCTGCGCGGCCGGATCGAGGTCGCGGCGCCCGACACGCGTGCCGGCTATCTGCTGACCCGCGATCTGGAAACGCGCCTTGGCCGGTCGAGCATGGCCCGCTACGCGCTGACCCCCGTAATCACGCTGGACACCGAGGCGATCGCGATCGACCGGCGCAATGTCGCGGGGCGGTTCAACATCCTCGGATCGGTGCGCTACACGCTGACCGACCTGCAGACCGGCGAGACCGTGAGCAGCGGCATTGTGGACAATTTCACCGCCTATTCGGCGCGAGGCACGCCCGTCGCCACCCGGGCCGCGCGGCGCGATGCCGAGGCGCGGCTGATGACCATCCTCGCCGAACAACTGGTCACACGGCTGCTGGCCACCGGCCCCGACCGCCCGCGATGAAGCTGACGCCGCGCGACGCCCCGCGATACTTCGCCAAGCCCGAGCCGCAGCGCACCGGTCTGCTGATCTTTGGGGCGGACGCCATGCGCGTCGCGCTCAAGCGGCAGGAGGTGATCGCGGCGCTTCTCGGGCCGGAGGCCGAGGAGGAAATGCGCCTCGCGCGGATGGCCGCAGGCGATCTGCGCAAAGACCCCGCGCGTCTGCTGGATGCGGTCAAGGCGCAGGGGTTTTTCCCCGGGCCCCGTGCCGCCTTTGTCGAGGATGCGAATGATGCCGTGGCCGAGCCGATCCTTTCCGCGCTTGCCGACTGGCAGGAGGGCGACGCGCAGATCATCGTCACCGCCGGGCAGCTGAAACCCACCTCGAAGATCCGCAAGGCCTTCGAGAGCCACCGCAACGCCTATGCCGCCGCCATCTATGACGAGCCACCCACCCGCGACGAGATCGAGGCGACGCTGACCCGCGCCGGTCTGCGCAACGTGCCCGGCCCGGTGATGGGCGATCTGACGGCGATGGCGCGCGATCTGGATCCCGGCGATTTCCGCCAGACCGTCGAAAAGCTGGCGCTTTTTAAATGGGACGATGACGGCGCGCTTTCGTCCGAGGATATCGCCGCCTGCGCGCCCGCCTCGACCGAGGCTGATCTCGACGATGTGCTCAACATCGTGGCCGAGGGGCGCGCGGGCGAGGTCGGCCCCGTGCTGCGCCGCCTGAAGGCGCAAGGCGTGCAGCCCGTCGGGCTGTGCATCGGTGCGACCCGGCATTTCCGGGCGCTTTACACGGCGGCCTCGGATCCCGGCGGGCCGGGGCAGGGCATCGCCAAGCTGCGCCCGCCGGTCTTCGGGCCGCGCCGCGACCGCATGCTGCGCCAGGCGCAGATGTGGGGGGCTGAGCGCCTGCAACAGGCGCTGACGATCCTGACCGACACGGACCTCCACCTGCGCTCGGCGGCACAGCGCGCGCCAGAGATGGCGCTTGTCGAACGGGCGCTGATCCGGCTTGCGATGCTGGCCAAGGCGCGCTGAGCCGCGCGTCCGACGGGTGTCAGGGCGCGTCCCGGCAGTCATGCAGAATTCGGCAACATTCTGGCCAACGAGATTAATGATATTTCGTGTAACTGCCTATTTGACGCAATAAAACTTGCTAATCTTCAGGATAAGTGCAAGATTTTTCCCATACTTATTGCGATAGCATGATGAAGACTTTTCTGACCGCAGGGATCGCGTCGCGTGTCGCGTTATCGCACACGGCTCGGGCCGCGACGACCACTCTCGGATCGCTTCTTGGTGGTCGCAGTCTGACAGGGGATGATTTGACGCGCGATGTGACGTTTTCGAAGTTCCTCTTAACCGACAATACCCCGACCCCCGCGGCTCCCGGTGATTTCATCCCCGATCCGGGTCTGGCGGGCGTGGCGCTTCTGCCGCGGTGCAAACGCATCTGAGCCGCCCCGACGCGCCCCGAACAGGAAAATGACGGGGCCGGCCTCCGGTCCGGGCGTTGTGCCTTTCTCCAGTGCCGCGATTTATTGCGACCTATTCATACAAGACCTTGAAGGAGTATCCCATGTTCAGAAAATCCACCCTGATCGCGGCCGCACTGGCCGTCGCGACGACATTTTCACTCGCCCCGCAGAGCGCCCGGGCGCAGGAGGCGTTCATCGGCGAGATCCGCTTTTTCGGCAGCACCTTCGCGCCACGCGGATGGGCGTTGTGCAACGGGCAGCTTCTGGACATATCCAGCAATCAGGCGCTTTTCTCCCTGTTGGGCACGACGTATGGCGGGGACGGGCGGACCACCTTCGCCCTGCCGGATGCCCGCGGGCGCGCGATGATCCATGCCGGACAGGGGCCGGGCCTGTCGTCACGCCCGCTTGGTCAGACCGGGGGCAGCGAGACGAACACGCTCACGGCCGCTCAGATGCCGGCCCATTCGCATGCGCTCAACGCCGCCACGGTAAAGGCCGACGCCACCACGCCGCAGGGCACGCTGATGGGCGGGTCGGGACGTCACCGGATCTACAGCGGCGCCGCGGCGGATACCGCCATGTCCGGCGCGGCCGTCGGCAGCACCGGCGGCGGCCAACCGGTGGACAACATGCAGCCCTACGTGACGACCAACTGCATCATTGCGCTGCAAGGGTACTACCCCTCACGCGACTAGGCCGACACGTACCGTGCAGGGCGGCGCGCGCGTGGCCCTGCTTGGTGGTTTCGCATCCCAACAATCCGCTTGTGCGGAGATGCGATTGCGCTACCACTGCGCATATGCAGCCGTCGTTATTCCTGCTTTTCCGGGTTTTCCTGCGCATCGGTGTTCTGTCCTTCGGCGGTCCGGCGGCACAGATTTCCCTGATGCATGCGGAACTGGTCGTGCGCCGGGAATGGCTGAAGGAGCAGCGGTTTTTCGGCGCGCTTTCGTTCTGCATGCTGTTGCCCGGACCCGAGGCGATGCAGCTTGCGACCTATGCGGGCTGGCGGCTGCGCGGGGTGCCCGGGGGGCTGATCTCGGGGCTTCTGTTCGTGCTGCCGGGGGCGGTGGTGATCTTCGCGCTCGGCATGGGCTATGCGCTTTATGGCGGGGTGCCACTGGTGCAGGCGGTGTTCGTCGGCGTCAAGACGGCGGTGGTGGTGATCGTGCTGCAGGCGCTTTTGACCCTCGCGCGGCGGGCGTTGACCGACCGGGCAAGCTGGGTGCTGGCGGGTCTGAGCTTTACCGCGATGTTCTTCTTGTCGGTGCCGTTCCCGGCGATCATCGCGGTCGCGGCGGTCTGGGGCTATGTTCAGGCGCGCGGACAGGTGGCCGAGGCACCCGCGTCCGGCGCACCCGTGCCGTTCGCCCGGACCGCCAAGACCGTTGCGATCTGGGGCACGCTCTGGGCCGCGCCGGTCGCGGCGGTCTGGGCGCTCGGGGCGGTGTTTCTGACCGATCTGGCGCTTTTCTTCAGCAAGCTGGCGGTGGTCACCTTTGGCGGCGCCTATGCGGTTCTGGCCTACATGACCGAGACGGTGGTGGCGACCAAGGGCTGGCTGACGACCGCGCAGATGATCGACGCGCTCGGGCTGGCGGAGACCACACCCGGGCCGCTGATTCTCGTGACCGAATTCGTCGGGCTGCTGGCGGGCCATGCCGAGGGTGGGCCGTGGATGGCCGCGCAGGCCGCCGCCCTGACACTGTGGGTCACGTTCGTGCCCTGTTTCCTGTGGGTCTTCACCGGCGCGCCCTATATCGAGCGGATCCTCGCGCGGCCCCGCCTGAAGGGCGCGCTTGCGGGGATTTCGGCGGCGGTCGTGGGGGTGATCCTCAACCTGTCGGTCTGGTTCGCGCTGCATGTGCTGTTCGCGGAGCTGCGTGAAACGTCCTTTGGCCCTTTGCCGGACTGGTCGACGGTTTTACCGCTCAATGTCGCGTTCGTCTGCGTCGCGGCGATGCTCGTTCTGCGTCTGCGACTGTCGATCGTGCGGGTTCTGGGCATCATGGCGGCACTGTCGGGCATCGTGCATGCCGTGATGTGACGGAACGCATCGCAGGCCTTTCGTTTTGTCCCGAATCCCTTATGCTGTCAGGGTTCCAAAGCCAGAGGCCAGTAAAGCATGTCGCGTACGATCGATTACGGAAACCTGATGCACCGCGCCATGCGTGGCCTCATCCAGGAGGTGCTGTGCGACGTGCGCGATAACGGGCTTCCCGGCGCGCACCACTTTTTCATCACCTTCGACACGACGCATGCCGATGCGGATCTCGCCGATTGGCTGCGCGACCGCTACCCGTCCGAGATGACTGTGGTCATGCAGCACTGGTATGACGCGCTGGAGGTGACGGATGACGGGTTCTCCGTGACGCTCAATTTCGGCGACGCGCCGGAGCGGTTGTATGTGCCCTATGACGCGATCAAGACCTTCGTGGATCCGTCGGTGGAATTCGGCCTGCGATTCGAGACGCAGGACGTCGACGAGGACGCCGAGACCTCCGGCGACGCGGCCGAGGGCAAGGATGACGCGCCCGCAGGCGAGGCCGATATCGTGAGCCTGGACAGTTTCCGCAAATAGCGGGCGGCCCGGTCCGGTGTCCCGCATCATTGATATTCGCGCGCAGTCGGGTAATGAGATGGGCGGTATGCAGACCGCAAATGCCAAGGAGACGCTTTCATGACCGCCACCCGCAGCGAATCGGACAGTTTCGGCCCGCTCGACGTCCCGGCCGACAAGTACTGGGGCGCGCAGACGCAACGCTCGATCATGAATTTCCCCATCGGCTGGGAGAAACAGCCCGCAGCGATCGTGCGCGCCCTCGGCGTGGTCAAGAAGGCCTGTGCACAGGCCAACAAGGCCAGCGGCAAGCTTGACGCGCGCCGCGCCGATGCGATCATCGAGGCGGCGGGCGAGGTGATCGATGGCCGGCTCGACGACAACTTCCCGCTTGTCGTGTGGCAGACCGGATCGGGCACCCAATCCAACATGAACGCCAACGAGGTGATCGCGAACCGCGCCATCGAGATCCTCGGCGGCACCATCGGATCCAAAGACCCCGTGCATCCCAACGATCACTGCAACATGGGGCAATCCTCGAACGACACCTTCCCCACGGCGATGCATGTCGCCACCGCCATGAGCGTGCGCGACGTGCTGCTGCCGGGGCTGGAAAAGCTGGCCGAGGGGCTGGAGGCGAAGTCGGCGCAGTTCCGCGACATCATCAAGATCGGCCGCACCCACACGCAGGACGCCACGCCCCTCACGCTGGGGCAGGAGTTTTCGGGCTACGCGCATCAGATCCGTCAGGGGATTGTGCGGGTCCATGCGGCGATGCCGGGCATATACGAGCTGGCCCAGGGCGGCACGGCCGTCGGCACCGGCCTCAACACCGCGCCGGACTGGGCCGGGACGGTCGCGGCCAACATGGCCGAGATAACCGATCTGCCCTTCGTGACCGCCCCCAACAAGTTCGAATCGCTCGCCGCCCACGATGCGATGGTCTTTCTGTCGGGCGCGCTCGCCACCGTGGCCGGCTCCTGCTACAAGATCGCCAACGATATCCGCTTTCTCGGGTCGGGCCCGCGCTCGGGTCTGGGCGAACTGATCCTGCCGGAAAACGAGCCCGGCTCGTCGATCATGCCGGGCAAGGTCAACCCCACCCAGGCCGAGGCGCTGACGCAGGTCGCGGCCCATGTCATGGGCAACGATGCCGCGATCAAGTTCGCCGGCAGCCAGGGCCATTTCGAGCTGAACGTCTACAACCCGATGATGGCCTACAACCTGCTGCAATCCATTCAGCTTATCGGTGACGCGACCGACAGCTTCACGACGCGGATGCTGTCGGGCATCGAGGCCAACGAGCCACGCATCAAGAAACTGATGACGGATTCGCTGATGCTGGTCACCGCGCTCGCGCCGACCATCGGCTACGACAATGCCACCAAGGTCGCCAAGACCGCGCACAAGAACGGCACGACACTGCGCGAAGAGGCGATCGCGCTCGGCTTTGTCGATGCGGAGACCTTCGACCGCGTGGTGCGCCCCGAAGAAATGATCGGCCCGAAATGACCGGCGCGCCGGTCAACCTCAACCGAGTGCGCAAGGCCAGAGCGCGGGTCGCGAAGAAAGCCAAGGCAACGGAAAACGCGGTCAGGTTCGGCCAGAGCAAGGCGCGCAAGGCCCAAGACGAGACCGAGCGGGCGAAAGCGCGCCACGGCGTCGACCAGCACCGCCTGAGCGAGGACTGATGCCGGGTTCATCTTGCCCGAAATACTCCGGGGGAGGCGCGCGCTCGGCGCGCGACGGGGGCAGCGCCCCCCATCCCGGCCGGCCATGAGCGCGCGTCCCGTCAAGCACTCGCTGACCCTGCGCGGCCATCGCACCAGCGTGTCGCTGGAGGCCGAGTTCTGGCAGGCCTTTCGCGAAATCGCCACCCGCGAGGGGGTCGCATTCAACGAACTGGCCGCGCGGATCGACGCCGAGCGCGGCATGGAGGCGGGTCTCGCCTCGGCGATCCGTGTCTTTGTCCTGCGCCATTACCGCGAAACCGACGCGGCCGAAGCGCCCCGCCTTTGAGGTGAAAACCGGCAAAAACGACCGAAACCCCGGCCCGATATGTTGTTTTTGATCCCCATTGCTCCGCTGACCGGTTGCTTTCGGGCCTTACGGCTTGCTACCGTATCCAAACTGCAAGGATCAAGAGTTTGCGGGCCGCGCGAAGTAGGCTCTGGGTTCATCACGACAAAATGCCAAGTGCGTCGGACACAACCGTGGCCGCAAGATCGGGCATCCGCGGGGTACACCCGGCGCGCCTTGGCGAAAACCAAGGGAGGGACGGCTTTGGCCGACGAAACAGCAAACCAGGGTATACCCGAGCCTGAAGGGCACTCGGATATCATCGAGACCGATTACGTAGTCGGTCAGGACAACATCAAGGCAAAGGTCGGCCCGTTCGGCCTCGACATTCACAACCCGGTCTTCATGATCTCGGGGCTGGTCGTCATAGCATTCGTTGCCTACGCTTTGATCGCACCCCAGCAGGCGGGCGATTTTTTCGGGTGGCTGCGTCCGGCCCTGACCAGTACCTTTGACTGGTTCTTTCTGTTGGCGGCGAATGTCTTCGTGCTTTTCAGCCTCTTCCTGATCGTCAGCCCATGGGGGTCGGTTCGCTTGGGCGGCTCCGAGGCGACACCGGATTACGGCTATCCGGGCTGGTTCGCGATGCTGTTCGCGGCCGGCATGGGCATCGGCCTCATGTTCTTCGGGGTGCTGGAGCCTACATACTATTTCGGAACACCCTGGGGGGACGAGCCCCTTGGCGTCGTCAGGCCGTTCGACGAGAACGGGGACCTGATAGCCGCCAACGTCGCCGAAGCCCGCCGCATGGCACTGGCCGCGACCTCCTATCACTGGTCTCTGCACGCATGGGCCATCTATGCCATCGTCGCGCTGGCACTGGCGCTCTTTTCCTACAACAAGGGCTTGCCGCTCTCGATCCGTTCGGCCTTCTACCCGATCCTCGGCGATCGTGTCTGGGGCTGGTGGGGCCACACGATCGATACGCTGGCCGTCTTTGCCACGCTGTTCGGTCTGGCGACGTCGCTGGGGATCGGCGCACAGCAGGCCAATGCCGGTTTGACATACGTCTATGGCATTCCCAACACCACGACCGTGCAGGTCATCCTGATCTGCGGCATCACGGCAATCGCCCTGATATCGGTGCTGCGCGGCCTCGACGGTGGTGTGAAGGTGCTGTCCGAAATCAACATGGTGCTCGCGCTCGGGCTTCTGCTTTTCGTCATGTTCACGGCGGGCGCGGTCGGGATCCTGAGCGAGTTCGCGACCGGCCTCGGGGCGTATGCGCAGGAGGTGATCCCGCTGTCCAATCCGTTCGGCCGTGAAGATGACGGCTACATGCAGGGCTGGACGGCGTTCTACTGGGCCTGGTGGATCAGCTGGTCGCCGTTCGTGGGCATGTTCATTGCCCGCGTCAGCCGCGGCCGGACGGTGCGCGAGTTCATCACCTGCGTTCTGGTCATCCCCAGCATCGTCTGCATCTTCTGGATGGCGGTGTTCGGTGGGGCGGCGATCAATGATGTGATCGCCAACCCGGAGACCTCGGCCGTCAAGGCGAACGTGATCGACTCCTACTCGCCGGAGCTTTCGCTCTTCGCGATGCTCGACAGCTTGCCGCTTTCGGCGATCACCTCGACGCTCGGGATCGTTCTGGTGATCGTGTTCTTCGTGACCTCGTCGGACTCGGGAAGCCTCGTGATCGACACGATCACGGCGGGCGGCAAGGTTGACGCGCCCGTCTCGCAGCGTATTTTCTGGTGCACCTTCGAAGGTCTCGTCGCGATCTCCCTCCTGATCGGGGGCGGTCTGACCGCTTTGCAGGCGATGGTGATCTCGACGGGGCTGCCGTTCACGCTGATCCTTCTGGTCATGTGCTATTGCATCATCAAGGGTTTGATGTCCGAGAAACGCTGACCCGGGATCACGAAAAAATCACGCCTGTGAAAAGCCCCCCGTCGGTCGATCCGCGGGGGGCTTGACGTTTCCGTGGCGCAATCCGGCTGAGACGGTCCTGATCGATGTCATGCGTGTTCAGCCTCCGGGTGCGGGGCCGCGTCGCGCAAACGCCCCGTCGCGCCAGGCCGATGGCGCGTGCGACAAATGGCGCCAGCCGGCCCTTGCTTGTCGTTTTTCTCACCTGGTGCACCGCTGAGCGGTTGCTTTCTGCTGATGCGGCTTGATACGGTCTGCGCACGAAGTGGACCGGAACACTGTGTCTGACGTTTCCCTTTGACAAGCCACAAGCCCGGTTCGAAAAAGCAAACGCCACTGCGGCCGTGATGTCATGTTCCTTGTCTCCGGCAAGGTCGCACATCCGGGATACCCGTAATGGCAACCTGTCAAGGGAGGGCCTGCATGGCCGAAGAAACAACGATCCAGGGTATTCCCGCGCCGGAAGGCGCGTCGGATATCATCGATACCGATTACAAGATCGGACAGGACAACATCCAGCGAAAGATCGGGCCGTTCGGGCTCGATATCCACAATCCGGTCTTCATGATTTCCGGGCTCGCGGTGATCTTGTTCGTGTTCTACGCGCTCGCATTGCCAGAGCAGGCCGCGAGCGTTTTCGAGGCCGTGAAGGCGTTCGTGCTCGAAACTTTCGACTGGTTCTTTCTCGGCACGGCCAACATCTTTGTCCTTTTCTGCCTTGCCCTGATCGTCAGCCCGTACGGCTCGGTCCGGCTGGGTGGCACGGATGCCACCCCCGATTACGGCTATGTCGGCTGGTTCTCTATGCTGTTCGCGGCGGGCATGGGGATCGGCCTTCTGTTCTTCGGCGTGGCCGAACCGATGACGCATTTCGACAGCGCCCTGGCCGGCACCACCGCGGGTGAAGGCGGTGTGCGAACGGACTGGGCTCCGCTCGGGGCTGCCGGCGGTGATCAGGCCGCGGCACAGAATCTCGGCATGGCGGCCACGATCCTGCACTGGGGCCTGCACCCATAGGCGCTTTATTCGATCGTGGCCCTCGCGCTCGCGCTCTTTTCGTACAACAAGGGCCTGCCGCTGACGCTGCGCTCGGCATTCTATCCCATCCTCGGTGATCGCGTCTGGGGCTGGTGGGGTCACATCATCGACACGCTGGCGGTTTTCGCCACGCTGTTCGGTCTGGCGACATCGCTCGGCTTTGGCGCGGAGCAGGCGGCCGCCGGTCTTGCCTTCCTCTATGGATCCGGTGACGCCGCCGAGGGCACGCGCAGTTTCCTCGGCATCACCTACGGCAACGACCCGGAGACCGGGGTCGAGAACGATCCGATGCTGCTGGTTGTGTTGATCACCGGGATCACGGCGATCGCGCTGGTGTCGGTCGTGCGTGGCCTTGATGGCGGTGTGAAACGGCTGTCGGAAATCAACATGGGGCTTGCGGGCATCCTCTTGTTGTTCGTCTTTTTCGTGTCGGGGCCGATCTTCCTGATCCTGTTCTTCTTCGACAGCCTCTACGCCTATGCGGTGAACCTGCTGCCGCTCAGCCAGCCGGTCGCGCGCGATGACGTCAACTACAGTCAGGGCTGGACCGCGTTCTACTGGGCGTGGTGGATTTCCTGGTCGCCTTTCGTCGGCATGTTCATCGCCCGGGTCAGCCGCGGTCGCACGGTGCGCGAGTTCCTGATTTGCGTGATGCTGATCCCGACAACGGTCTGCGTCCTGTGGATGAGTGTCTTCGGCGGGGCCGCGCTCAATCAGTTCGTCGCCGACGGGTATGAGGGGGCCAAAAACGCGGCGCTCGAGTTGAAGCTGTTCTACATGCTGTCGGAACTGCCGCTCTCGACGATCACCTCGACGATCGGCATCATTCTGGTGATCGTGTTCTTCGTCACCTCGTCGGATTCCGGCAGCCTTGTGATCGACACGATCACGGCGGGCGGCAAGGTCGACGCGCCGGTGTCGCAGCGCGTTTTCTGGTGCATCTTCGAGGGGGCCGTGGCCATCGCGCTGCTGATCGGGGGGGGGCTTGCCTCGCTACAGGCTGCCGTCATCTCGACGGGTCTGCCCTTCTCCTTGATGCTGCTGATCATGTGCTACGCGATCTGGAAGGGCCTTTCGACCGAGACGCGATGAGGGCCGCCCCAAAGACGTCCTGACAAGACCTTGAGCCCCCCGGGTGTTGCACCCCGGGGGGCTTTGGTGTTCTGTACCGAAAAAAGTGGGAGACTGGACCGTGACACTCGATCAGGACTTCGTGCGCGCACAATTCCCGGCCTTTGCAGAGCCGTCTCTCGCCGGGCAGGCGTTCTTCGAGAATGCGGGCGGATCCTTCACCTGCGCGCCCGTCATCGCCCGGCTGGAGCGCTTCTATCGTCAGCGCAAGGTGCAGCCCTACGGCGCGTATGAGGCCAGCCGTCTGGCCGGCGCCGAGATGGACGAGGCGCGCACGCGGCTTGCGGCGATGCTGGGGGTCGCCACGGACGAGCTGAGCTTTGGTCCCTCGACCACACAGAACGCCTATGTGCTGGCGCAGGCGTTCCGGCAATGGATGCAGCCGGGCGATGCCATCATCGTCACCAATCAGGATCACGAGGCCAATTCCGGCCCGTGGCGACGGCTGGCCAATGAGGGCTTCGAGGTCCGCGAATGGAAAATCGATCCCCAAACCGGGTGTCTGGACCCCACCGATCTGGAACATCTTCTGGACGAGCGCGTGCGACTTGTCTGTTTTCCGCATTGCTCGAACGTTGTTGGCGCGATCAACCCGGTGGTCGAGATCACGGCGCTGGCCCATGCGGCCGGGGCCTTTGTCTGTGTCGACGGGGTCAGCTATGCCCCGCACGGTCTGCCCGAAGTGGGCCGCATGGGCCCCGACATCTACCTTTTTTCGGCCTACAAGACCTATGGCCCGCATCAGGGCATCATGGTGATCCGGCGCGAACTGGGCAATCTGCTGCCCAATCAGGCGCATTATTTCAACGGCGACACGCTTTACAAACGCTTTACCCCGGCCGGCCCCGACCATGCGCAGGTCGCGGCAAGCGCGGGCATCGCCGATTACTTCGACATGCTCGCGGATCGTCACGGTATCGAGGGTGATGCGGCGGCGCGCTGTGCCGGCGTGCATGACCTGATGCGCGGCCATGAAACCGCGCTGCTTCAGCCGGTTCTCGATTTCTTCGCGGATCGCAATTCGGCCCGCCTGATCGGCCCGGCCGATGCCACCGCACGGGCACCCACGGTCGCGGTCGCGCTCGACCGGCCCGGCGGGGCGGTCGCCGCGGACCTCGCACAGCATGGCATCATGGCGGGCGGTGGTGATTTCTATGCCGTGCGTCCCCTGTCTGCCATGGGGGTCGATGTTGACAAAGGCGTCCTGCGGCTCAGCTTCGTGCATTACACCTCGCGCGCCGAGGTCGATGCGCTCCTGACGGCGCTCGAGGAAGTTCTTTGATGCGGCCCCCGCCGAGATGCGTGAGGCTGTGAAATACTGAAGGCAGGGGATGACAGGAAAAACGCCAAGCATTCTGTGGTTGCGTCGCGACCTGCGGCTCAGCGACAACCCGTCGCTTCTGGCGGCCTGCGCGGATGGCGGGCCGGTCATCCCGGTCTTCATCCACGACGCGGGCATCTCGCGGCTTGGCGCGGCACCCGCCTGGCGGCTTGGATTGTCGCTGTCGAACCTGTCGGATGCGCTGGCGGCCAAGGGCAGCCGCCTGATCCTTCGCAAGGGCGATGCGCGCGAGACGCTTCTGGACCTGATCGAGGAAACCGGCGCGCAAAGCGTGCACTGGTCACGGCTTTATGACCCTGAGGCGATCGATCGGGACACGGCGGTCAAGGCCGCGCTGAAGGACCGCGGTATCACCGCGACGAGCCACAACGCCCATCTTCTGTTCGAGCCCTGGACGGTCGAGACGCAGCAGGGCGGGTTCTACAAGGTCTACACGCCGCTCTGGCGCGCGGTGAAGGATCGCGACGTGCCCGCGCCGGAGCCTGCCCCGTCGCGCATCCCGTCGCCCGAGGCATGGCCTGCAAGTGATGATCTGACGGCGTGGGCGCTCGGCACCGCAATGCATCGCGGCGCGGAGGTGTGCCGCCCGTATCAATGCGTCGGCGAGGCCGCGGCGCAGGGCCGGCTGGAGTCTTTCGTCACCGGCGCGATCACGGACTACGCCACGGGGCGCGATCTGCCTGCGACGAACGGCACCTCGAACCTGTCGGAAAACCTGAGCCTTGGCGAGATCTCGCCGCGCCAGTGCTGGCATGCGGGGCTGCGTGCGCTTCACGACGGGGCAGACGGGGCCGAGACGTGGCTGAAGGAACTTGTCTGGCGCGAGTTCGCCTATCACCTGACCTATCACACGCCCCGCATCACCACCCGCAACTGGCGCGAGGAATGGGACGCCTTTCCGTGGAACGAGGATGCGTCGCGCCCCGAGGTCATCGCGTGGAAACAGGGCCGCACCGGCGTGCCGTTCGTCGATGCCGCCATGCGCGAGATGTACGTGACCGGCCGGATGCACAATCGCGGCCGGATGATCGTCGCCTCGTATCTCACCAAGCATCTGATGACGCACTGGAAGATCGGGCATGACTGGTTCGCCGACTGTCTGACCGACTGGGATCCGGCCTCGAACGCGCTTGGCTGGCAATGGGCGGCGGGGTGCGGGCCGGACGCGACGCCGTATTTCCGGATCTTCAACCCCGAGACACAGATCAGGAAGTTCGATCCCGACAAGGCCTATATCCACCGCTGGATCGCCGAAGGCACAGACGACCCGAGTGCGACCGCGCTGGCCTATTTCGACGCCATCCCGCGCAGCTGGGGGCTGTCGCCAAAGGACGCCTACCCCGACCCTGTGGTCGGCCTGCAGGAGGGGCGCAAACGCGCATTGGCCGCTTACGAGAACAGGGATTTCTGATGCAGGGTGAAACCAATGACAGTGGCCTTTCGTGAGTACTGGGCTTAGAGAGCATGGACAATCAAGGGAATGACCCAATGATCCTGACCGAGACACGCGGCCAGAAAGACCTTCCGCGATATTTCGCCCGATGTTTTGCCGTCGCGCGCCAGATCAGCGCCGGGCGGCTGGACATAACCCTGCCCGACGGCCGCAGTTTCCGCGCCGAAGGCGCGCAGCCCGGCCCGGTCGCCGAGCTTCAGATCCACGACACGGAGGTCTTCGCGCGACTGGTGCGCGAAGGGTATCTGGGGTTTTGCGAGGCCTATATGGAAGGCGAGTGGTCCACCCCCGACCTGCAGGCCTTCATGGATCTGCTCAACGAGGATGACGGGATCTATAACGGCTATCCGGGCCAGAAGATCGCGCAGCTTTACGAGCGTATCCGCTTCTGGTTCAAGCGCAACTCACGCGCGCAGGCGCGGCGCAATATCAGCTATCACTACGATCTGGGCAACGATTTCTACCGGCTCTGGCTGGATGACACGATGACCTATTCCAGCGCGCTGTTCGACGAGGGCGGCAACAGTCTGGAACAGGCGCAGATCGCGAAATATGGCAGCATGGTGGATCAGATGGGTGTCAAGCCCGGCGATCATGTCCTCGAGATCGGCTGCGGCTGGGGCGGTTTCGCCGAATATGCCGCCGGCAAACGGGGCCTGCACGTGACCGGTCTGACGATCAGCGAAGAGCAGCTGAGCTTTGCCCGAGAGCGGATCGCGCGGGCCGGATTGGCGGATCGGGTGACGCTGAAACTGCAGGATTACCGCGACGAGCGTGGCACCTATGACGGCGTCGCCAGTATCGAGATGTTCGAGGCCGTGGGCGAAAAATACTGGCCGGTTTTCTTCAACAGCCTGCGCGACCGGCTGTGTCCCGGGGCGCAGGCGACGCTGCAGATCATCACGGTCGAGGACAGCCGCTGGGAAAGCTACCGCAACGATGTCGATTTCATCCAGAAATACATCTTTCCGGGGGGCATGCTGCCCAGTCCCCGCGTTCTGCGTGACGAGATTCAGCGCGCCGGTCTGACCGTCGCGCGCTCCATCGAGTTTGGTGAAAGCTACAGCGAAACGCTGCGTCGCTGGCACGAGACGTTCAACCAGAGATGGGGCGAGATCGCCGAGATGGGCTTTGACGAGCGGTTCCGCCGGATGTGGAATTTCTACCTCACCTCTTGCGCGGGGGCGTTCAAGGGGGGCAGTTGCGATGTCACCCAGATCACCATCGCACGGCCCGCCTGAATGGCCGAGCCCGGCCCGCTTTTCGTATACGGACCGATGGCGGCGCGCAGTTTCCTTGAGGCGGCGCTTGGCGTGGCGGGGGCCGACACCGCATCGGAGGCGCTGCTGCCCGATCACGGGCTGAGCGCGCAACCGGACGCCTTCCCGCTGCCCGGCCTCGTCGATGGCGGCGAAGGCGTGCAGGGTCGGATCGTATCGGACCCGGAGGCGGTCGCGCGCCTGATCTATATCGGCGAGGCCCTGAAGCTTGGCCCGTTGCAGCAGGGCCGCCCGCGCCGTGAGGGGCACGAGGTTGCAGCCCGTGCCCTTGCCGGCTGGCCCGGCAGCCTCGACTGGTCGGTCGAGCACTGGTCGTCCGCCTCGCAGGCGACGCTGTATCACGCGACCCGCGAGATCGTCGCCGACATGTCGTCGCGCCCCGCGGCGGATCTTGCGCCGACCCGCGCGATGATCCTGTCGCGCGCCTGCGCCCGTGTAGCGGCGCAAGACAGCGTGCCCACCGATCTGCGCAGCGACGCGCGGGCGGAGGAGGTCGAAGAGCTGCGCGTCGAGACACCACATGCAGGATTTTTCCGCACCCGCAGCTACCAGCTGCGCCACCCGCATTTCGATGGCGGCCAGAGCCCGGTTTTGCGCCGCGAGGTGTTCGTTGCGACGGATGCAGCGCTTGTGCTGCCCTATGACCCGGTGCGCGATCGCGTGCTTCTGGTCGAACAGTTCCGCCTTGGCCCCTACGGGCGCGGCGATCCGCATCCCTGGATGCTGGAACCTGTCGCGGGCCGTATCGATGCTGGTGAAACAGCCGAAGAGACCGCCCGCCGCGAATGTCGCGAGGAGGCGGGGCTGGATCTGCGCGCGCTGGAAAAGATCTCGAAACATTACTGCACGCCCGGCTATTCGACCGAGGTGTTCCACCTGTTTCTGGGGACATGCGATCTGCCGGATCTCGCGCAGGGTCGGGGTGGGCTTGCCACCGAGAACGAAGATATCCGCACGCATGTCATCGGCTTCGAGCAGGCCATGGAATTGTTGCAAAGCGGTGAAGCCAATAACGGTCCGCTGGTCCTTGCGCTGATCTGGCTGCAACGCGAGCGTGCCCGGCTGCGCACAGGACTGTGAGGCCCCGCGCACCCGGATCCGCTTGAGTTTCGACCGGCGACCTCTTAAACCCCCGGGAAATCACGCACAGGGGAGCTTTGGGCATGCGTATAGCACAGGATCTGGCCGCCGCCATTGGCAATACCCCGCTGCTCAGGTTGCGCCGCGCCAGCGAGGCAACCGGCTGCGACATCCTCGGGAAATGCGAATTCCTGAACCCCGGGCAATCGGTCAAGGATCGCGCGGCGCTCTACATCATCCGCGACGCCATCGCCCGGGGCGAACTGGAACCGGGGGGCACGATCGTAGAAGGGACGGCCGGCAATACTGGCATCGGGCTTGCGCTGGTGGGCGCGTCGCTCGGGTTCAAGACGGTGATCGTCATCCCCGAAACCCAAAGCCAGGAAAAGAAGGACATGCTCCGGCTTTCGGGTGCGGACCTGGTGCAGGTGCCCG
>Ga0307933_1000190_pt1 | contig 59418 bp, 42 predicted proteins | sample OrgLakmetageno88_FD_201811 | JGI IMG/M metagenome (GOLD analysis project Ga0307933, IMG submission 201811) | Saline water microbial communities from Organic Lake, Antarctica - #88 | ecosystem: Environmental > Aquatic > Non-marine Saline and Alkaline > Saline | place: Antarctica: Organic Lake...
GCGACTGAAAAATAAAATAAATTGGCTAAATACAAAAAATACACTTCACACGATAAAGGCGTTACTGCAAAGAAACACCTAGGTCAGCACTTTTTAAAAGATGATACCGTAGCCATACGTATAGCAAACTGCTTGAGTTACAAAGGATATGATCAAGTTCTGGAAATAGGTCCAGGAACAGGGGTGCTTACCAAGCATGTGATTAGGAAAGAAATCAAAGTTACTGCTCTAGAATTGGATCGAGAATCGGTAGCCTATTTAAAGCAAAACTTTCCTGTAGAACATTCTAAAATTGTCAACGAACATACTTTTGAAGTCGTAGAAGCAGACTTTCTTAAAAAAGATCTGACTGAAATCTACGGAGACGGCTCATTTGCGATTATAGGTAACTTTCCATATAACATCAGTACACAAATTGTTTTTAAGACGATTGAAAATAGAGACCAGATTCCAGAATTTGGTGGGATGTTTCAAAAAGAAGTGGCTAAGCGTATTTGTGCGCTTCACGGTTCTAAAACATATGGTATACTATCCGTTTTAGCACAGGCTTACTACCACGCTGAGTACCTTTTTACCGTTGGCCCTGAAGTGTTCAATCCGCCACCTAGAGTGGACAGTGGTGTGCTGAGGTTAACGCGCAAGGAAGATTATGATAAGTTGCCTTGTTCTTATGCAAAGTTGCGTCAAGTTGTGAAATTAGCTTTTCAACAAAGACGTAAAACTTTGAGAAACTCTTTGAAAACAATGAAATTACCTGATGAAATGCGTGAAAAAGAGATCTTTAATCTAAGACCAGAACAGATCGGTGTGGAGATGTTTGTGGAATTGGTGCAAGAGATTGAGGCATTGGAGTCTTAAAATATACTGAAGTGAGAATAGGGAGCTTTGATTTTAATTCACATCGCAATCCACCACTATGCCAATTGCACTGCGATTTAGCTCGCTTATTGTCACCTGGGCTATGCAGACGAGCAGTTGCATCGAGATTAGATACTACTTAGAACTTGTAATTTATAAGATAGAATCGGAGGTGTTGTACCAGGATCAAAAGAGCACAGGATCCTCGCCTGGAACTGGCACCCAACAAGCTTTTTGCGAGAGGAATGCATAGAACAGATTTTCTTGCAGCACAGATGGGATGAAATGAGCAGTGGTGAATTCTGATCCCCATCCCATATCCAAATGTTTTGTAGTGAAAAAGGCATTAAAAATTTCACCATATTAAAAACCAAAATATCGATATAAGTAACTACAATACTTGTCTTGTGAGTATGGGCTTACTTTTGTTTAACTTTGTATAAATTAATAAAGAAAAATATCATGGCACTAGAAATAACAGATGCAAACTTTGAAGAAACCGTATTAAAAAGTGATAAACCAGTATTGGTTGACTTTTGGGCAGCGTGGTGCGGACCATGTCGCATGGTAGGACCTATCATTGATGAGGTTTCTACAGAATATGCTGATAAAGCTCTTGTAGGTAAAATGGACGTTGATGCAAATCAAGAATTTGCTGCTAAATATGGCGTGCGTAACATCCCTACAGTATTAGTTTTTCAAAATGGTGAAGTAGTAGGACGTCAGGTAGGAGTTGCTCCTAAGAACGCTTACACAGATGCTTTAGACGCTCTTTTGAACTAGTATTAAAAATACATCATGATCAAGCCTGCTCTTTTTGAGCGGGCTTTTTTATGGAACGTGATAAATATTTGTTAATATCATACATTACATTACATTACATTACATTGTTACATTTGTTAAGTCTTCTGTGCGCGCAGAGTAAAATCTAATTTTAAAAAACTTAATAAATGAAAATATTTTTAAAATACGCATTTCTATTCATATGCATCACATTAATGACTGTTTCTTGTAGAAAGCCTCAACCAGGTAGTGATACTCCAGCAGGAACAACTGTAAGGCTAGTTCCTAATTTTTTAGGCATTTATGAGGAGTTTTATCAGCCTAATAAATCTATGAGAATAGAGATCATTGTAGATAATTTAGATGCAAATATGAACCCAGTATCAAATTTCTCAACCAGATTTGTTACAAGATCTAATGTTGGAACAACGAGTAATTATACCTTCAATGATGTTCAAGTGCCAGACGCTGGATCCTATGCCATAACTGCTGTTGTGCGTGGAGCGAGTTGTTATACTGGTTGCGGTAGTGGTTCTCAAGAGTGTTCTGAATTTGATACAGGAAAACCATTTTTTAGAAAGGTTGAGACTTTATCAAATCAAACTAGTGCTCCGTCGAGTATTACACTCTATCCAAATTTTATAACCTGTCAATAATAGACTCATAATTTAAAACTAATAAAATGAAAAATTTAAAAAACTATTTCCTTGCCTTTTTAAGTGTTGCAGCATTTACATCATGTAGTGAAGATAACATGTCCCATGATAATAATATCGAATCTTTTATATTCAAGTCGAGTTTGTCTAGTGCTAAAAATCAAGTTTTTGTGCAAGTAACGTCTAACAATAATATTATCACCAATTCGTGCAGTATACAAACTGATTTTGAAGAAAATATAGTACCCTTCTCCATCAATCAACATAATTTAAATGAAGAAAATTTCAATGAAAATTATTTGAGTATAGGTAATGGTCAAAACACTAATTTAACTGATATTTCGGAGTTAGGAACTTCAATGGAAGTTTCTTTTCAAGGTGTTACAGAAGAAGTTTACGTTCCACATTTAGTTAATGTTCCATCAAGTTTATTTACAAATAATTTATTTGTCGATATTTCAAAAGAAAATGGTTTGATTATCCCATGGACTGGTGATAGCGCAAACCCTTTTGGAAAAATATTTTTGGTAGTACTTAATAGAGGGGATCGTTCTGGTACTTATCGACCTACTGGTGTTATTAGTGAAGTTCTAAATGATGAGAGTCAATCATTTACAATTAGCCCAAATACATTGTCAGATTTTAAAGTAGGTGACACTATAGATATCTATCTTGCTAGAGGTAATGAAGTACAAATAGAAGATACAGCTTTTGTTTTCTATAACATCAATTCGATGCCAGGGAGAATTATAGATTAATAAATTTACTAAGCTTATATCAAGCCTGTTTTATTGGAACGGGCTTTTTTATGCACTTTTTTCAGATTTGTGCCTGGCTTATTTAATTTATTTTTTTGCTGAAAGTTGGGATTTCCTAGCCATACTTTAATAAAATACTAATAGAGTGCTAATGGCTAATGTGTTATCTTGAAATCAAAACAACACATCATGAGTAAGACCATAGTATTAAAGCAGCGACCAAAAGGAACTCCAAAGACAAGTGATTTTGAATTTATAGAGGAGGAACAGCCTATACCAAAAGAAGGCGAAATGCTATTAAAAACAAAATACGTTTCTGTAGATCCCTACTTAAGAGGACGTATGCGGGATGAAAAGTCGTATGTAGAACCATTTCAACTAGAGAAGCCTATAGCATCTGCTATAGTTGCTGAGGTGTTGGAAACTAAGCATAGCGATTTTAAAAAAGGTGATTTTCTCACTGGTATGTTAGATTGGAAAGAGGTTCAAGCGCATTCAGGTAAGGAATTGCGCAAAGTAGATCCGCAACAGGTTCCACTAAGTGCCTATTTGGGAATTTTAGGAATGACTGGATTGACCGCTTATTTTGGTTTGAATAGAATCGGAGCCCCTGAAAAAGGAGAGACTCTTCTCGTCTCTGGTGCTGCGGGTGCCGTGGGCTCTGTTGTTGGACAGATTGGGAAAATTAAGGGCATGCAGGTAATAGGGATTGCGGGAACCGATGAAAAAGTGGCCATGCTCAAAGATAAATTTGGTTTTGACTCGGCGATCAATTACAACAAAGTTACCGATATGGCGAGTGCCATTAAAGAACATGCTCCAGACGGTATAGATGTTTATTACGATAATGTGGGAGGAAATATACTGGATGCTGCAATGAAGAATATCAATCGATTCGGTCGTGTAGTAAATTGTGGTGCGATCTCACTTTATAACGAGACAGAACCGCCTACTGGACCTAGATTAGAAACGACCCTAGTAAAAAAAAGTGTCAAGATGCAGGGCTTTATAGTGAGTAATTACGAGAACGATTTTCCTGAAGGCATACAACAACTTTCTCAATGGCTGCGCGAAGGAAAATTAAAGCATGAAGAGACCATCGTGGAAGGATTTGATCAAATACCTCAGGCATTTATAGATCTTTTTAATGGTAAGAATAAAGGTAAAATGGTGGTTAAAGTCTACTAGTTAGTAGTGGTGAAACGATCTGATTTAGGATTTGCTTTCGCGAAAGCGAGAACAAAACAAACTCAAAACTACAAGAGAAAGCAGGAAAGCCAAAGCAGCGATTCCTGCTTTATTTTATTATCTTCACCCTATGGACGTACAACAAGAACTCAACAAAACTACGGGTTTTAAAAACCTACAGTTACTTGCTAGTCAAGTGGTGGAAGGCTATATCAGTGGGATGCACAAATCGCCTTTTCATGGTTTTAGTGCTGAGTTTGCTGAGCATAAGATTTATAACCAAGGAGAAAGTACGCGTCATATCGACTGGAAATTATTTGCTAAAACAGACAAGCTTTATACCAAAAGATATGATGAGGAAACCAACTTGCGTTGTCACCTTATTATAGATAATAGTCCATCGATGCATTATCCGCTTACTAAAAAGCAAGAAATAGGATCGCTTAATAAAATAGGTTTTACTGCGCTCGCAGCGGCAAGTGTGATGAACCTATTAAAGAAACAACGCGATGCCGTTGGATTGAGTATTTATGCTAACGAGTACGAATATTACGCTCCAGAAAAAGGAAGTGAGAGGCATCACAATATGTTGTTGGACCAACTTTCTAGAATAAGTAGCAGCAAACCAAGTGGTCAAACTACAGACACTTATAAATACCTGCATGAAATAGCAGAGAACATCAAACGCAGGTCGCTTATCTTTCTTTTTACAGATATGTTTCAAAGTGATAGGCATGAGGATGAACTCTTTGAAGCCTTAAGGCATTTAAAATATAACAAACACGATGTGGTGCTTTTTCATACTTACGATAGTGCTACTGAGGTCAATTTTGAATTCTCCAATAGACCGACCCGTTATACAGATGTGGAAACAGGAGAATACATCAACCTTTATGCAGATAATGTTAGAGAAGAGTATCAGAAAGCGGTAAAGGAATATTTTGAAAAACTACGGGTGCGCTGTGGACAAAACAGAATCAAGTATATGCCGGTAGACATTCAGCAAAATTTTGATGTCGTAATGACTACTTTCTTGTTAGAAAGACAGCTTTTTAGATAGATAGCGTCACATTCTAATTTAAATACACCAACTGATGTTATCTTACACCAATTTATCTTTTAAATGCCGTATAAAATTAGTTTCTCTTCCACCCATTTGTTGTCATAAAATAGAACCCTAGCTACTGCTATGCTTAGATTTTATTCCTAAACTGGATAAAAAACAATTCGAATTTATAATATGTCATTCAGAAAACAAATTGGTATTAAATCAGGTTTTTTTATAAAATAAAAAAAGCCCATCCGAAGATAGGCTTAGTGCAACTGGACGATTGATGAAAAGAGTTCGAGTTGCTGTAAAGGAATTACTGGCTAAATCCTATTGATGTCAACAGGCATTTTTCTTTGCTTTCATAAAATGCCTAGCTCTTTTTATTTGTATCAGATCAAGTGTTGGAACGAACAAAGATTAGCTCTTTATGAGTTTTTCAACTTGAACTTGATCTCTATTTATCAATTCTACAAAATATATTCCTTGTTTTAAATCACTAATTCCATAATGGCTTTGTGGTCCTTTAAAACTTTTTACCAGTTGACCAGATACTTGGTAAATACGTACGGTTTCTACTTCTTCAGATAGCTTAAAAGTATCGGATGCTGGATTGGGAAATAACTTGATTGAGGAGGATAAAGAACGGACATCCTCATTACTTAATGGATCTTGTAATTGCTGAGTCGTGTACAGTTTATATTCCCCAGGTTGTAAATTAATCAAGGCCGTTTGATTCGTTACGTTGATAGCGGTGTTGTTATTAAAATAATCGTACCAGCTTCCTGTTTGTGAGAAATTAGGGTTGATATTTTGTGCAGTCACTGCAAAGTTAGCTATAACAACAGCATCAAATTGAGAACCGTTAAGATTAATTCTTTTTACCAGTCCGCTTACATCAAGGTTGTTATTGGTACTATTAAAAGTATCTGGGTACAAGGTTTTAAAATTGATCATAGTAGCGGTCACATGATACAAATCCATACGGTCTGTATCTGTATCATAACCCAATGTCCACGGAATAGGTTTGCGACCTGTGCGACCATTTAAATCAATGTCTAATTCATAGCCTAGTTCTCCAAATTGCCATAACATTTTAGGTCCAGGAATACTATACAGCATCGCAGCAATCGCTTCTTGTCTATCTAAAGCCACTGGCAATGTTCTAACATTATGAGAAGAGTTGGAATTATTACCGAATAGGAGGTTCTTATACATCAATCGTTGCTCGTCATGGCTTTCGGCATAAGCAACTAAATGTTGATTATTAAAGTTACGCGAGTTAAAATAGGACCGAAAGATATTTGTATTACCACCGAATCCCATAGAGTTTTGATTGTACTCATCGGTCATTTTTCCCCAAAGCATAAATCCGGCGTCAGCAAGAACTTTTTCTTCACTATTATCTGATAGATGTTCTAGAATCATGTAAATATCATTAGTGTTTGCATTCCATATGGTATTGCGGTAATCATTTAAGATATCTACTCTGGATTGATCATATGCATTCCATGCCCCTATGTTTCCTAACGTATTGTTTTGAGTAAATCCTTTAGAAAGGTCAAATCTGAATCCGTCCACTCGGTACTCATCAATTAAAAATTGCAAGGTTTGTTTGACATAGTCACGAGTAAAGGAACTCTCATGATTCATGTCATAGCCTACATTAAAGTCATGTCGTGCTGTAGCATTCATGTAAGGGCTATTTGTTGCAGGCCTAAAGTTAGCGGGATCCCACCACATTTGACACAAAGGACTCTGGCTGAAAGCGTGATTGTACACGACGTCAATAATAACCGCAATACCTTTGGAGTGGCATAAATCTACCAGTTCTTTAAATTTTTCTGGAGTACCGTAGGCTTTGTCAACCGCTCCATGAAGCTTAGGGTTGTAACCCCAACTGTCGCTGCCTTCAAATTCGTTAATAGGCATTAATTGAAGGGCATTGATTCCTAATGTTTCTAAGTAATCAATGCGATCTATTACTTGCTGGTAACTGTCTTGCTCTGAGAAATCTCTTACGAGTAACTCATAGACTACAAGATTTTCTTGATCGGGTTTTGTAAAATTAGTTACGGTCCAGTTATAAGCTGTTTTTTGGTAAGTGTACAAAGTTACATCCCCTGTAGTCTCGTTAGATGGATACGCTGTTAGATTCGGGTAATTGCCTACAGGAATAAAGGGGTCGCTTCCAGGGTCTAATATCAGCTGGCTATATGGGTCGGCCACTTTGATATCAAAGTCCACTAAATATTGATACATAAACTCTGTATTTGCAGAGAATTCGCTGGCGGGAACAGTTATCCAAAAGTAATCCCCATCCTTATTCATTTGGTAATTGGTATCTAGATTCCAGTTGGTAAAACTTCCTACCAGAGCCACATCATTTTTAAGAGGTGCAGCAAGAAGGAACGTGACGCTACCGTCGGCATTTTCATTGACTCCATTTTTCAATCCTGTTGGACGCGGAAGATTTTGAGTCGTACCAGGCACAAACACGTTTACCGTATCGCTGGACGTGTCAGTCCCGTTAGTTGCTGTTATGGTAATATCATAAGATCCAGCCGTAGTAAATGTATAAGAACCGCTAATATTCATAGCCGTCGTAGAGGCTATACTAGAATTATTAACACTGAGATCAAGAGCTGTATTTTGAGAACAGTCACCAGAAATAGTTATGTTTTGATTTAGGGTAAATATGTCTCCATCTTGAGGTGAAGTAATCACTGTGTTCAATCCAGGAAGAAAAACATCTAGAAAAATGTCTGGACTGGTTTGAGCAGTTGCTGTGGCATTTCTTACGACCAAGCAAATTTCAGAAACTACCTCCCCAGGGGCAACGTTGTAAAATTGATCAATACTTGTTCCTAGAGTAAGTTGGTAAATGTTGCCGCCCGTATTTACAAATTGAGGAGCAGTGGCATTATCACTAAAAGTACTGTTGACTATATTTTGCCACCTAGTTCCATTAATGTTCACTCCCGTGTAGGCATAAAGAGTCCCTGTCGCATTTTCCAAGCCTGTTCCTGTAGCATCAAAAGTTAATGTTACTTGATCGGATTGTGTGGGTGTGGATGGTGATGTGGTTACTTGCGCTTTCGCGAAAGCGAAACAAATAAAGGACATCAAACATAAAGTAAAGTTTTTCATAGCTTGAGTTTTGAGCAAAAAAAGGGCTGCGAACAGCCCTTGTAATAAAGTAAATTATTAAATTATTCTTGAGGGATAAGTAAGAAACTTCCATCTAAATCATTGAAGAAGATGTCATAAGTACCCGCTTTTACAGTAATATTTGGGTCATTATTATTATTACCCTGTCCAGCATAAGCAGATGTTGCATCACCCCAACTGTTGGTCCAGTCGTTTTCTGCTCTGATCTTCATTTCACCAGCTATTAATATGATATCGCGTCCTACCCATTTGTGAGGGTCAAAAGTAGATTGTGTGAGGTCCGTATCTGGATCATTCCATCCATTGGGAGTCGCAGCACCTATAATTGCTATACTCGTGAAAGTAGGAGCAGCGGCAGCAGTTGTGTTTGGAACCATGCTAAAACTTGAAGAACCTTCTGAATCATTAGTTACTCCTGTTACATCTATTGTAAAGTCATAATATCCAGCAGTGGGAGCAGAAAAAACGTTGGGATCATTTCCAGCACCATCATTTACACCTACAGCACCATTTCTTTCCCCGTACTGTGGTTGCCACATTCCTAGATTAGAAAGAATTTTAAACGCGTCAGCATTGAAGTAACCTGTGTAATAATGCTTGTTCACATCATTGATATCTACATAAAGAGCTGGGTTCGTTTCTCCGTTTCCATCACCGTTGTTCCATCCTGGCTCTGTTGCAGCACCTACAAAATACAAAGGTTTGAAAGGGTAGGCTTCAAATGGAGTAATCACTGCAGTAACTTCATTAGAAAATACTGGATTTACAGCTGCAGATGCAGTGGTAGCTTTTACTCTTAACTTGAAGTTGCTAGCTGAGCCTGGCTCTGCACCTAATCCAAGGGCAGCATCATTTAATGCATTGTAAGTAACCGCTGCATTAGTACTATTGTTAGCCCCTAATACAGCAGGTGAGCTAAAGTCACCTGATTCAAGATCCATTTCTAGCTGATAATCAATTTGAACAGGAGTTTCAAAAGTTATTCTGTTCCATGAAAACCTTTCTGCAAGATCTGCACCATTTGTTTCTGTCACCTCAAAGGTGTTTATTTCTGGAGATAAAACGATTTCTCCAGAGCTGTTCGTGTCTAGTGAAAACTCTTCGCTATCGGTATCATCACAAGACATAACTGCTGCGAGAGCTAAAAACGAAAGCATTAATATTGAAAACTTTTTCATTTGTATTTGATTTATAAGATTAGTAACCAGTGTTTTGTGGTTGTAGATTAGGATTTTGATTTAACTCTTGTGCTGGAATAGGCAAGAGGTTTCTGTAAGCGGCTGTTGTGGTACCATTTTGTACATTTCCTTTCCAAGCCCATACCTTAGAAGTAGTGAACTGTCCGAAACGCACTAAATCTTGACGTCTATGTGTTTCCCAGTGTAATTCACGAGCTCTTTCATCTAGTAAGAAACCTAAGTCTATTTGTCCAGCAGTTACATTTCCACTAGTGTTACCATAAGCTCTTTCACGTATGATGTTGATATAGGCTTCGGCCGTGTTGAGGTCTCCACCTGCGCCACCTCTTAAGACAGCTTCAGCATACATTAAGTACGCATCTGATAAACGAAAGACAGGAAAATCAATATCTACAAAATCACCTGCTTGATCCACACCAGCAGATCCGTCTACGTTGATGTTTTTAAATTTCTGAATAGCAAAGCCATCTTTAAATTGTCCTACATCTGCAATTTCTTTTGTTTGATCATCGGTAAAGAACGTCTCTCTCGTGTCAGCAGAGTTTTCTTCTCCTGGAAATAATTCTACAAATTCTGGTGTAGTTCTAATACCGCCCCAACCACCGTTGATACCGAATTCTGTTGGGTCCATATTTCCACCTACTGGAGCGTGAGTCAAATAAGTAGTACCACCGAAAGTTTGTGTATTTAAACCATCAAAATTGATAGTCCAGATAAATTCGCTCTCTGCACCATTACGATTGTTGTCTGCTTGGAAACTGTAAGCATAAGGTACGTTAGGTACTGTATAGCCAGCTAAAATTACTTTATTCAACTGTGTAATTGCGTCTGTATTTCTTTCTGAACCTGTATAGACTTCAGCATTTAGATAAATTTTTGATAAAAGCATCCACAGCGCCGCTTTGTCTGCGCGTCCATATTCATTCATACGAGCGTCTACCATATCATCTTCAATAGCTAACAATTCTAATTCTATAAATTCAAATAACTCAGCGCGATTTTTCACTTCTGGTAAAACCGCTGGATCGTAGTTTACATCTCTAAAAGGCATTTTGCCAAAAAGATCCATTCCATGATAGTAAGAATAAGCTCTTAAAAACCTTGCTTCAGCGCGATACTCTGCAACATCTGCTCTAATATCTGCTGGGATATTGTATTCATTTAGTTTTGCATCTGTACTTAGAGCTAAGAATTCATTACAAACCGCTATTTGATAATTCACTCTTGAGAACATGGCGTTGATAAATTCATTCCCATCTGTCCATACATGGCCGTGTAAATCTTTGATCGTTCCATCATTCCAAGCGATAATCGCCTCGTCTGTGGTCAGTTCTTGCATGTTCCAGTATAATCTTAGGTAGTTGGAAAAACCACCATCGATTCCAGAAATGTCTGCATCACCGTCACCACCAGCTTGTCCACCTACGGCAAGACCTGCATAAGCTTTGGCAATAATGCCACGATAGGTGGCAGGATCTTGAAATAACTCTGCTTCTGTAACCCGGTTATCTCTCGGCTCTACTGTAAGTGCATCATCACATGCAGTAAAAACAAGCATCCCAAGAAACAAAAAGATAATTGATTTGTATATTTTCATAGTATTGCTTTTTTAAAAATTAAACCCTAATCCAAAGATTAGTCCTCTGTTACGAGGGAAAAGATTGTTGTCTATACCACCGAATACTTCAGGATCAACCCCGTCGTAATCTGTAATAGTTATAAGGTTAGTTCCTGTAACGGAGGCTCTTATATCTACTTTGTCGCCTGGGAAATTATAACCTAACGAGATGTTATCCAACTTGATAAAATCAGATTTCTGGATGTAGTAATCAGAAAATAATCGCTGTTGAGAGAAGTTGGTATCTAAAACATCTACCGGCGCATTGACATAAATTGGATTCTGTGTGTTCGTTGGGAAAATACTACCGTAGTTAGCTGCGTTAGAAGCCACGTTATTGTAGTTGTAACCGCCAGCGGCACCTCTAAAGGTAAAACTTAAATCTAGATTTTTATAATTGAAGTTGGAAGTGAATCCAAAATACACATCATGATTTGCTTTTTTATAACGAACTCTATCGGCATCGTTGATGATATTATCACCATTGGTATCTACAAAGACACCATCTAACGGATTTCCATCTTGATCGTATACTTGACGGAAAACACTGAAGGTAGTCGGGTCAGATCCTACCGACCATTCTTGGATATTGTTTCCTACACCTCCCGAAATCCCGCCTACTTGTACGGGAGCGTTTTCAGCACCGGCAAGGTCGGTAATTTCTATTTCTTGTACGGTAGCATTTGCAGATAAGGTCCAATTCATATTTTCAGACTGAATCATCTTTACAGAAATACTGGACTCGATACCTCTACTTAAAGTAGAACCAGCATTCTGAAAACTTCCATTTTCTAACCCTCCAGATGGAAGCGGGCCGAAAAGCAATAGGTCACTTGTTTCTCTATAAAAACCATCTACGCTACCCGTAATACGGTCGTCAAAGAAACCTAAGTCGATACCGGCATTCCACTGATCTGTAGTTTCCCACTTTAAGTCAATGGCTCCTTCTGGACGTATAGTAGTGACAAATTGATCTCCAAATTGTACAGCCGCTTGAGGTTGTCCTGGTGTGAAAACGGATAGGAATGCAAAAGATACAGGGATATCTTGCTGTCCTGTCTGACCAAAACCGCCACGTAGTTTTAATTGAGATAAGAAGCCACTGTTCTGAACAAAATTAGTGTTGGTTAATTTTAAGGCTCCACTAACACCGTAGAAATTAGCCCATCTATTTTCTTCAGAAAAACGAGAACTACCATTACGGGAAGCACTACCTGATAAAACAACTAAATCCTTAATGTCAAAGGAAGCTCTTGCAAATGCGGTGACCAGTGCAGAGTCATCTATGCCTACTGGATTTTCTTGCAAGGAGTTGTTTATGGTAGAACGACCAGTTGTTTGACGAGTAAAATCTTGATAACTTCCACCTAATGTTAGATCCATATCAGTATCTAGAGATTCTAAAGTTCGCTTATAATCAAAGCGACCATCTAGCAATTGGTTTCTTCTAAACCCTTCACTAAAGCTTCTGTTATTTCCACGAGCACCAGCTCCAGAGTTGAAGTCTCTAATAGAATAACTATCAAATTCATTATAATCGATACCTGCATTACCAGTAAATTTTAAACCAAGAACTTGTCTGATGTTATAAGCAGCGTTAAGATTTAATCTGGCTTGTGAATTGTCTAATTGGGAATCTAAACTATTTAATAGTCCTAATGGATTACGAGGTGCATTAGGTTCTGGACCTGTAGTGTTGGTGTATTCAAAATAACCGCCAAAAGCGCCGGTATTATTAAAAATAGATTGCGTAGGATCAAAAACTACAGCAGCGCCTATAGCACCACCATCAGCATTTCTGATTTCCTCTTGAGCCATTTGAGAAGTGAAGGTTAGTTTTAAATCTCCTTTAAGAAAATTCTGTCTCACATTAAGTCCTAATGTAGCTCTTTCATAACCAGACCTCAACAAAGTACCATGTTCGTTAGTGTAACCAAGTGACGCACGTATGGAGGTAGTTTCATAACCTTTCTCTGCAGTAAGGCTATGGATGACTCTAGTACCATTTTGGTAAATTTCATTTTGCCAGTCAGTATTTGCGGTACCTAATACAGAAGGATCTCTTCCTTGGTCTGTAATCAGTTGTCTAAACTCGTCTGCACTTAATACATCAGCATAGTTTTGAACTTGGTTGACTGCAAATTGAACATCGTATCCCAATTTAAGGTCGCTATTTAATTTTGCTTTTTTGGTCGTGATTAAAACGACACCATTAGAAGCACGGTTACCATATATAGCGGTAGCACTCGCATCTTTAAGAATAGTGAACGACTCAATGTCTGCTGGGTTGATAGAATTAAGACTCGCATTACGCTGATCTAATGGCACCCCATCTACTACATAAAGAGCATCTTGATTTCCACCTAGTGTAGAACCAGGACGTACTCTGATGGTAGGGCCGTCGCCTGGACGACCAGAAGCAGCGGTAACTTGCACACCTGCCACTTTACCAGCTATTAATTGGCCAGGGGATACGATGGCTCCTTTGTTAAACTCTTCTTCATTTACAGTCGTTTGCGCTGCGGTTACATTTGCTTTTTTAGTGCTTCCATATCCTATAAGTACGATGGCATCTAACTCAGAAGGATTTTCTTCTAAAGTAATATTGATGGAGGTCTGTCCAGTAAAAGGAATTTCCTGAGTGGTATAACCTACAAAAGAGAACAGAATGACAGCATCGCTAGGAACATTATTTAACGTGTATTTCCCATCAAAATCGGTTGATGTACCGTTAGATGTTCCTTTTATTGAAACAGTAGCTCCTAAAGCTGGTAAGCCGTTAGATTCCAATACTGTTCCAGTAATTACACTTTGAGCAAATGCAAAAAACGGTAGTAAAAATAACAGTAAAACTGCTTTGGATTTTTGATTCATTTCGTTGATTTAATTAGTTGTTAGTGTCATCTTCTTCTCACACGGCAGCTAAATTATGTAAAGTAAATGTTAACAAAACCTTTTTTCTACCACATTCTACGAAAACGTTTTCGGTTCATTGTAGTATTATTTTAAACTATCTTCACTTTCGCGAAAGCGAAACATACAATTATTCATAACCTAAGTTATAATGGCTCAAAAGATTACACTTAAGAAAATAGCGCAAGACTTAAAAGTCTCTATATCAACTGTCTCTAAGGCATTGAGAGATTCACATGAAATAAGTATTGAGACTAGAGACAAGATCAAAGAGTACGCAAAGGAGTTCAATTACAAGCCTAATAGTATAGCACTGAGTCTTAAGAATCAGAAGACAAAAAAGATCGGGATCATCATTCCCGAAATTGTTCACCATTTTTTTGCGACAGTTATTTCGGGAGTGGAACGCGTGGCAAATGAAAAAGGCTATCAGGTCATTATCACCTTGTCTGGAGAGAGTTTTGATAAAGAAGTTGTCAACATGGATATGCTGGCAAATGGCAGTATAGACGGTTTTATCATGAGCCTTTCCAAAGAGACCATGGAGAAACAGGATTTCCACCATTTAAGAGAGGTGACTAATCAAGGAATGCCTATAGTAATGTTTGATCGTGTATCTAACGATATACCTTGCGATAAAGTGATTATTGATGATGTTGCCGCAGGTCATGAAGCGACGGAGTTCTTATTGAGAAAAGGTAAAAACAAATTAGGTATTATCAGTACCGTAGACTACGTTAACGTGGGTAGATTGCGTTCTCAAGGCTTTAAACAAGCATTGCAACAACGGGGTTTTGAAGTAGAAGACCAGCAATTTCTCAAAATAGAAGACATTGACAGTTGTGAAAGCGCTATCGAAAACTTTGTAGTAAATAACAATTTTGATGCCGTAGTAGCAGTAAACGAGTTGTTTGCAGTTATGGCGAGTAAAGCCTTGCAAAAGGCAGGCAAGAAAATACCAGAAGATGTTGCTATTGTTGCGTTTACGGATGGAATACTTTCTAAATTTGCCAGTCCTACTTTAACGACTATAGGACAGAACGGTGAAGAAATGGGAGGGATCGCTGCTGCAAAACTGATTGAAAAGCTAGAGTCTAAAGATCACGATAATGAAACTTACGAAACCGTTATCGTAAAAACTACACTGATAGAAAGAGAATCTACACCATAAATTAATAGTTTTACACTTCCGATTAAAGTTATATCTTTAACGAGAAATTGAATGAAAATTTTACCATTTCATTCAATTTGATCAATCAAAACTTATCTTCTTCACACACACCATAAGTTTTGATAAGTCATAAGGCTTATCGTCATTAAATCAATAACGATATGCAAAAACCTAAGTTAGGTTTCTGGGATATTTGGAACATGAGTTTCGGATTTCTCGGTATTCAGTTTGGTTTTGCCCTTCAAGGCTCTACCATGTCACGTATTTTTGAAACATTAGGAGCAGAGGAGTCTGAAATTCCATTATTATGGATTGCCGCGCCACTTGCTGGTCTTATCGTACAACCCATTATAGGTTACCTCAGTGACAATACTTGGCACAAAAGATTAGGACGTCGCCGTCCTTTCTTTCTTATAGGAGCTATTTTGAGTTCTATCGCCTTGCTATTTATGCCCTATTCTTCAGAAGTATGGATGGCTGCGGGCTTACTACTCGTCCTAGATGCCTCCATTAACATCTCTATGGAGCCTTTTAGAGCGCTTGTTGCAGATAAACTGCCAGAATCACAACGCAGTTACGGGTTTGTAGTACAAACCTTAATCATAGGTGTGGGGACATGGGTAGCCAGCAACTTACCTAAATGGGTCAACAATACATTAGAAATTTCAAATGAAGCTGCTCCTGGAGTCGTTCCAGATTCTGTGAAAGTAGCTTTTGGGGTGGGCGCTTTTGTTTTTATTACTTCCATTCTCGTAACCATATTTACTACAAAAGAATATACTCCTGAAGAAATGGCTGCGTTTGATGATGCCGGGGAGCCAGAAGAGAAAAAAGGAATGCTCGCTACCATATTAGGGACCTATGCCTTAATGCCTTTAATCATGAAAAAATTAGGAGTGGTACAATTCTTCTCTTGGTTTGCATTCTTTGCGATGTGGACACTGGCAAATCCTGCGCTTACCAGTCATATATACAATGCCTCTAAACCAGATGTCATGGAGTTTGCTCAATTAACAACTAATGAAGATGGGGAAGAAGAGGCTGTTAAGTCTTCAGAAAATGAAATCGTATTTTTAAGTGAAACATCAAAAACAGCATACAAAAGCTTAGATAAAGCTTATAATGAAGCTAGTGATGATGTGGGTTCTAAAATGGGTATCTACGGATTAACCTCCATGATTTTTGCGTTACTTCTTACGTTCTATACCGCTTACAAGTCCATCAACAGAAAATACATTCACATGGGAAGTTTGCTCGCAGGAGCTCTCGGTTTCTTGTATATGTTTTACAGTCCAGGGGCCCCAGATAACCTCTACATATCATTTGGGCTCATCGGTATTGCGTGGGGTAGTATTTTATCCATGCCTTATGCCATGCTTTCCAGCTCTGTTGAATCCTCTAAAATGGGATTAATGATGGGGGTCTTTAATATGTTTATTGTCATCCCACAAATAATAGCCGCTGTAGGAGGGGTAGTTTTATTGCATAATTTAATTGGAGAAGAATCTATTCATGCGATGACTATTGCTGGAGTATTCTTAATTATTGCAGCATTCTCTAATTTACTAATTACAAATAAAAAGGCGATTACTTATCAGCCTGCTATTACAAACGATTAAATGGTTAAAAAAGCATTCATATTTGATTTAGATGGCGTTATAGTGGATACAGCAAAGTTCCATTTTATAGCTTGGCAGCGATTAGCGGCGTCTTTAGACATCAATTTTACAGAAGAAGAAAACGAACAACTGAAAGGAGTTTCTAGGGTGAATTCACTTAAGAAAATCTTAGAATGGGGAAAGAAAGAAATCTCTCCAGAAGTCTTTCAACAAAAAATGGATCAAAAGAACGAAGAGTATCTCGATCTTATAAAAAGCCTAAGCACAAAAGACATTATGCCAGGAGTGCACGACTTCCTTTTAAACTTAAAAAAGCAAGAGCTACCTATTGCATTAGGAAGTGCGAGTAAAAATGCACGGCCTATTTTACAAAAATTAGGAATACTAGACCTGTTTGAAGTTATTGTAGATGGAACTGACGTTACTAAAGCAAAACCAGATCCAGAAGTATTCCTTAGCGCTTGCCAGCAATTAAATTATACGGCTCAAGACAGTATCGTCTTTGAAGACAGTGTTGCAGGAGTGCAAGCTGCAAACACTGCTGGAATGATTTCCATAGGATTGGGAGAAGAAAACATATTGCATGAGGCAGATGAGGTTTTTACACACTTTACAGATATGCCCCAGGATTATATCAACACATTACTAAGTCAAAAGAAATGAATCAAGAATATATCATACCAAACGCCTGGTCTATCATTGAAGAAGGGTGGAAGCCGTCTCAAGTAGAATCTAGCGAAAGCCTTTTTTCCATCGGTAACGGTGCTATGGGGCAACGAGCAAATTTTGAAGAAAAATATTCAGGTGATACCTTTCAAGGAAGTTACCTAGCAGGAGTTTATTATCCAGATAAAACGAGAGTAGGATGGTGGAAAAATGGCTATCCAGAATACTTTGCAAAAGTTTTAAACGCTCCTAACTTTATAGGAATAGATGTCTTTGTAGATGGAGAAGAGTTGGACCTTGCGACAGCTCAAGAAGTGAGTGATTACCGTCGGGAACTGAATATGAAAGAAGGCTGGTACGAGCGTTCTTTTGTCGCTCATTTTTCTGATGATAAAGCGATTAAAGTAGTTGCGCGCAGGTTTATGAGTCTAGAAATAGATGAGCTTGCAGTGATGAACTACAAAGTAACAGCAGTAAAAGGAGATGTAAGAATTTCTTTTCAGCCGTATATTGATGCAGGAATTACTAATGAAGACACTAACTGGGATGATAAGTTCTGGGAAGTAGAAGAACTGGTTTCTGAAGACCATCAAGGTCTGGTACGCAGCCGAACTAATAAAACCAACTTTTATGTAGCAACTTACATGCAATCAGAGCTGATTAAAAATGGCGAGCATGTGCAATATGCTGCGCATTTTGATCAGAATAATACCCTGATCAGACATAAAGCTGTTTGCGATATTGCTCAAGGCGAAAGCGTCACGCTTATCAAGTATGCCGGTTATGTTTCTAGTTTAAATCATGAACATTGGGACTTGTTTACGGCTGCAAAAGCTGTTTTACATAAAGCGACAGCATTAGGTTATAAAAGTTTGCTTAAATTGCAGGCAGATTCATGGGCGCAAATTTGGGCCATGGCAGATATAACCATAGACGGTGATCTCAAAGCACAGCAAGGGATTCGTTTTAATATCTTCCAATTGAACCAAACTTATTCAGGTAAGGATTCTCGTCTTAACATAGGTCCTAAAGGATTTACTGGAGAGAAATATGGAGGTTCTACCTATTGGGATACAGAGGCTTATTGTATTCCTTTCTACATGGCTACCAAAGATCAACAGGTAGCACGTAATTTATTGAGATATAGATATGAGCAGCTAGACAAGGCCGTTGAAAATGCTAAGAAATTAGGGTTTTCTTCTGGAGCTGCTCTATATCCAATGGTTACTATGAACGGGGAAGAATCCCACAACGAGTGGGAAATTACCTTTGAAGAAATACACCGCAATGGGGCGATGGTTTATGCCATTTACAATTACATCAGGTATACTGGAGATGACAGTTACGTTCCAGAAATGGGACTTGAAGTAATGATCGCTATTGCAAAATTTTGGCACCAACGGGCTACTTATTCCCAGCGAGCTAAGAAGTACATGATCCTAGGCGTTACTGGACCTAATGAATATGAAAACAATGTCAACAACAACTGGTATACCAATTACTTAGCAAAATGGTGTATTGAGTATGCAGTAGAAAATATCCATAAAGTAAAAGACGCACACCTATCTGATTACGAGCGCATCATGGCCAAAACCAAACTGACAGATCACGAGATCTCAGCATGGATGGATGTGGCAGCAAATATGTACATGCCCTTTGATGAAGAATTAGGAATCTACTTACAACAAGATGGATTTTTAGATAAAGAAATCATTCCTGTAGAGGAGCTGTCTAAAGAAAACAGGCCTATCAACCAGAAATGGTCTTGGGATCGTATTTTAAGAAGCTGTTATATAAAACAAGCTGATGTGCTGCAATGCTTTTACTTCTTTGAAGATCACTTTACCAAAGAACAACTCGCAAAGCACTTTGACTTTTATGAACCCTTAACCGTTCATGAAAGCTCGCTTTCTCCTTGTGTTCACAGTATACAAGCAGCAAAGTTAGATCGTATGGATCAGGCTTATAAGCTTTATGTAAGAACCGCTCGTCTCGATCTTGATGACTATAATCAAGAAGTAGAAGAAGGTTGTCATATTACCAGTATGGCAGGAACATGGATGAGTATTGTAGAAGGTTTTGGAGGTCTTCAAATCATTGATGACAAACCTAGTTTTACGACCAAACTTCCTCAACAATGGAGCGGTTTCAGTTTTAAAATCAACTTTAGACATCAGATTATAGAAGTGCAGGTCACGACCTCTGGAACTAAAGTAAGTCTAGAAGGAAAGCACGATCAAGATATTATTCTCAATGGTGAGCACATCACTTTGGAGCCACAATTTGTAAATGCTTAACAAATGAATAGATTAGCCATTTTATTAAGTAGTGTTGTGTATCTCGCTTGTTCTTTTAATTTCGCTTTCGCGAAAGCGGACTTAAAAAACAGTTTATACCTCACTTGTTGCGGTACGAAAGCGGTACAAGCACCATCTATCGAGAGAGTAGAACCTCCTTTCTGGTGGACTGATATGGAACATTCTCAAGTGGAGGTGCTGTTATATGGAGAAAATATAGCCAATTACTCTGCTCCAATTGATAGTGATTTACCAATAGTAAAAGTTCGTAAAACAGAGAATCCCAATTATCTGTTTTTGACTTTAGACACTGCAAATGCCATTTCGGGTGATTATAAGATTCTTTTAAACGTTTACGATACCTATAATGTAATTGACTTTACCTTAAAGGAAAGAGAGTTTAATTCTAGATCAAGAAAAGGCTTCGATTCCAGTGACGCTATTTACCTAATCATGCCCGACCGATTTGCAAATGGGGACCCTTCTAACGATAGTACGGATGATACCCTAGAAAAAGTAAATCGAGAATTAAAAGGTGGTCGCCATGGAGGCGATATTCAAGGGATTATGGATCACTTAGATTATATCAATGAGTTAGGAGCTACTGCCATCTGGAGTACGCCTTTATTAGAAGACAATGATGAGCGTTATTCGTATCATGGTTATGCTCAAAGTCATTTGTATAAAATAGACCCAAGATACGGGACAAACGCCGATTATAAACGACTGGGCGATGAATTGCATAAAAGAGATATGAAATTGGTCATGGATTATGTGACCAACCATTGGGGCGCAACGCACTGGATGATGCAGGATTTACCTACGCAAACCTGGATCCATCAATTTGATGATCATAAAGGAGAAGATTTTCCTGTTGCTGGATATGCCAACTCCTCTTACCGACAGACCACACAAATGGATCCTAATGTCAGTAAAAGAGATGCTATTTATGCAGAGAAAGGTTGGTTTGTCAGTTCCATGCCAGACATCAATCAAAGTGATCCATTAGTTTTAAATTATTTGATTCAAAATACCATTTGGTGGATAGAATATGCTGGATTAGACGGGTTGCGCGTAGATACCTATTCCTATAATGAAAAGGAAGGCATTGCAAAATGGACCAAAGCCATCATGGAGGAGTACCCTAACTTTAATATAGTAGGGGAAACTTGGTTACACGATCAAGCGCAAATTGCTTACTGGCAAAAAGATTCTAAAATCGCTGCCCTTCAGGATTACAATACACACTTGCCCAGCGTGATGGATTTTACTTTACACGATGCGATCACAAGTGCATTTAATGAAAATGATCAAGGTTGGGACAAAGGAATGGTAAAAGTCTATGAGAATTTTGTCAATGACTTTTTATATCCGGATATTGATAATATCTTGGTTTTTGCAGGAAATCACGATACCAATCGCATCAACGGCAACGGATTGTACAACGGCGATCTAGCCAAATACAAACTGGCTATGACTTTAGTGTTAACCACTAGAGGGATTCCGCAATTGTATTATGGTGATGAAATAGGAATGGGTGGTAACCGAGATACCGATGGTGACGGTGACATCAGAAGAGATTTTCCTGGAGGATGGAAAGGCGATGAGGGGAATGCTTTTAAAGAACCTACTCTAGAGCAAAAAGCCTTTCAAGAATTCACTAAGAAACTGCTGAATTATAGAAAGAATAAAGAAGTGATCCATAATGGGAAATTACTTCAATACGTCCCTGAGAATAATTGTTATGTCTATTTTAGAGAAAATGGTGTCGATAGTGTGATGGTGATCATCAATAACAATCCAGAAGAAGTAACTTTAGACCTTTCTAGATTCAAAGAAGGAATTTATACCGCAAAAGAAGGAACTAATATCTTGACAGATAAAAAAGTGAAACTGACTGCTGATTTAAAAGTCGCTGGTAAAACAAGCATGGTGATGGAATATAGTTTTTAGCACTGCAAACACCTAACTCTTATCTTTCCTTATGGAAAGACGGTAGTTGGTGTGTTAGATAAACTAACGACCATAGCTAGAAATGAAGGTTTCCCTTACTTGCACCCGACGAGAACAGCAAGAGAAATGCATAATGTACGCAGGATAATAGTGCTTGCGCAAGAGTAAAAACCTAACAAGGTTGAACTATAAAGAAAGTGCTCATAGTTAAGATTTTCCCTTGAGGTAAATGCCGATAGGCAAAGGCTGTTAGCAAACGAGTAAAAAAACCTTTTTATCAAAAAAGAAACAAATTATTAAATGAAAAAACTAATTGTCCTATTTGCAGCTTTGCTCCTACTTAGCTGCGGTACAAAAGAAGAAAACACACTCGATAGAAGAGCTAGTGTGATCGAGGTGATGACGACTCCGGTTTATGAATCTTCTCAAGGAAACACAGCTGTTCTATATGCCGATTATCTAGGAATAAAAAAGGCAGATAGTGTCACTTTAGGTTACGGAATTACGCAGCGGGAATCTGTTCCTATAGACAGCGTTTATACTTTTAAGATGGAAGAAGACGCTCCATTTATTTCCCATATCACTTTATGGACAGAAGGGATCAGAAACGATGTTCCTGTTTTTAAAAGCAACAGTAAGATCATTGAAATCCCTTATAATGGGAATTTTAAAAATGTTACCATAAAAGGAGAGTTTACCAATTGGGCGAGTAAAGAATTAGAGTATAACGGAGAAGAGTTAGTTTACAAAGCAAGGGTGCCACAAGGCAAGTTTCAATACCTTTTCTTAGAAGGTGGAAATGAAGAAACACTAACAGGAAATGAACCCGGTGTTATTAGCAATGGAATGGGAGGTTTTAATCGGTTGTTAGACAACAGTCGCCTGGCAGATCCAGCTCAACTTTTTTACGGAGAAATCATAGATCAAGGTTTTACTTTTAAAGCTGCTGGAGGGCTAGATAATGTGGTGGCACTTTATGAAAACCAGCTTATAGAAGCGGTGAAGACCAAAAACCAAAACACCTACACGGTCAATTTGCCTGAAAAAGATTTCTCAAAGCGTATTTCAAAAACACAATTGGTACGAGTTTATGCCAGCGATGCAAATGGACGTACCAACGACTTGTTGATTCCGGTTCAAAATAGACAAGTTGTAAAAGATCCTAGTCAATTAGCTCGTAGTGATTTCCATACGCAAATATTGTATTTTATGATGGTAGATCGTTTCCTTGACGGAGATAGAGCCAATACAAAGCCAGTGCCAGATCCAGAGGTTTTGCCTAAAGCTAACTATATGGGTGGTGATCTGGCTGGCATTTTGGCAAAGATCAAAGAGGGTTATTTTGAAGACTTGGGAATCAATACTGTTTGGTTATCGCCTATTACTCAAAATCCAGAGGGCGCTTATGGATTGTGGCCAGAGCCGCGCACAAAGTTTAGCGGTTATCATGGCTACTGGCCTATTTCTAATACAAAGGTTGATGATAGATTTGGAGATGAAAAGATCCTAAAAGAAATCATCAAAGAAGCGCACAAACGCGATATGAATGTTATTCTAGATTATGTGGCAAATCATGTGCATGAAGAACATCCTTTATATAAAGAACACCCAGAATGGGCGACTAATTTATATCTTGAAGACGGAAGCTTAAACACAGAGCGTTGGGACGACCATAGATTGACGACTTGGTTTGATACGTTTATGCCTACCCTAGATTTCTCCCAACCAGAAGTCGTAGAAAAAATGACCGACTCGGCTTTATATTGGGTAACTGAATATAAATTAGACGGTTTCCGTCATGATGCGACCAAACATGTTCCGGAAATTTATTGGAGAACACTAACTCAAAAAGTACGTAAAAATACCGACAGACCCATTTATCAAATAGGGGAAACCTACGGCTCTTACGATTTGATAAGAAGCTATGTAAGCACGGGAATGCTGGATGCCCAATTTGACTTCAACCAGTATGATGCTGCGGTGAGTGCTTTTGCTACAAAAGATGGGAACTATGCAAATCTTACAGAGACGCTTCAAAAAGGATTGGAATATTACGGTCACCATCACTTAATGGGGAATATTTCTGGAAATCAAGACCGAGCAAGGTTTATAAGCTATGCGAGTGGTGATGTAAAGTTTGATGAAGATGCTAAAAAAGTGGGCTGGACTCGTGAAATAATGATGAGCGATTCTACCGCTTTTGATCGATTGGGAATGTTGCAAGCTTTTAATATGACTATGCCAGGTGTGCCGGTTATTTATTATGGCGACGAGTACGGTTCTATAGGAGCAAACGACCCTGATAATCGCAAGATGATGAAGTTTAACGGCCTTTCAGATCGGGAGAAGAACCTGCGTCAACTGGTGCAGGAATTGGTGCATTTGAGACGCAATTCCATGTCTTTACTTTATGGAACTACACAAGTGATGGCAGAGAATAATGGGTTGCTGGTGATCAAACGCAGCTATTTTGGAGAAGAAACGACCATTTTCTTTAATGAAAATGCCATTAGTATGAATATAGCGGGAAATGATGCACGCTTTCGCGAAAGCGGAACCGCAATAAACGCCATAGAAACAGATAAAAACTTCCAGATAAAACCTGGTAACTTTATGATTTTACAGATCAAAAGTAAAAAAAGTAATACGCCAAATTAATTAACCAGTACATTTGATTCTGACTTGAAGATCAGAAGCAATTATAGACCAAATAAAAAATAAAAGAATGAAAAAATACATTTTAGGATTACTTGCCTTAACAGCTGTTTTCGCTTGTAAAAATGAAGAAAAGGAAGAAGTTGAAGTAGCAATTACTAAAGAATACAGCCCTATTCAGGATCAAGATCTTGAAAACGCTATTATTTATGAGGCAAACATCAGGCAGTATTCTCCAGAAGGAACCTTTAATGAGTTTACTAAAGATATTCCACAGCTGAAAGAACTAGGAGTAAAGGTCATCTGGTTGATGCCTGTATTTCCCATTTCAGAAAAGAATAGAAAGGCAAAAGGGAACTTGCTAGTTGAAGATATCAAGGATCCTAAAGAGAAAGAAAAATATTTAGGGAGTTACTATGCAGTGGCAGACTATGAGAAGATAAATCCAGACTTAGGAACCCCTGCAGATCTTACGAAATTAGTAGAAACAGCCCATGAAAACGGAATGTACGTGATCTTGGATTGGGTGGCCAATCACACCGGGTGGGACCATGCATGGATGGAGGAATATCCGGAATTCTACACCAAGGACGAAAATGGGAAGATGATGCATCCAGCTGGAACCGACTGGACCGATACCGCAGATCTTAATTACGACAATCGTGATTTATGGGATGCCATGACCTATGCGATGTCTTTTTGGGTCACAGAATACAATGTGGATGGTTTTAGATGCGATGTAGCTCATGAAGTGCCTACCGAGTTTTGGAACTATGCTACGGCGCAATTACAAGATCAAAAGCCACTATTTATGCTGGCAGAAAGTGAGAAGAAAGATCTTTTTACAGAAGCATTTGATATGGGTTACAATTGGGAAGGACATCACCTTATGAATGAGTTGGCTCAAGGCAAAACTTCCCTTGAAAAATGGGATGCTTATATGAATCGCAATTCTAAGAATTATGAGAAAGATGATATTCTTATGAATTTTATTACCAACCATGATGAGAATTCTTGGAATGGATCTGTAAAAGAACGAATGGGTGCAACAGCAGAAACGATGTTAGCGTTCTCCTATTTGATTCCAGGAATGCCATTGATCTATTCTGGTCAGGAATACGACATGGATTATCGATTAAAGTTTTTTGAAAAAGACACGATTCCTAAGACCAAAGGAAAGACCTGGGAGCTCATGAAGAAATTAGGAGCTCTTAAAGTAAATAACCCAGCCCTAAATGGTGGTAAAGATGCTGCCAGTTACACGAGACTTAAAACGAGCGATGACAGCAGCGTATACGCTATTAAAAGAGAAAAGGATGGCGCGACAGTTTTTTATGTGGCCAATCTTTCTAACGAAAAACTATCGACTACAGTACAAGGATTAAATGGAAGAATAACAGATGCGTTAAGAGGCGGTGCTGTCAATTTTACAGAAGGAAGTAGCTTGGATTTTCCTCCTTACGGCTATCGTATTTTTACTTTAGAAAAATAAAAATCTCTCGACCTATATAGTAAAAAGCCCTCCATTTGGAGGGCTTTTTTGTGTTGAGGTAGAGTCATGCCTAGACAGCATATATAGAAACTTTCTTTTCAAATCTTTTAAATCAGTTATGGGCCTTTTTATTGGATCAACGAGTTTCTTGATATGTAACACTGTTTCCAGAAAGTTAGAGTTCTGTCTTTATTCTTTTATCGGACGAGATTATTATATATTTCCCGATAGAGTTGTATTACTTTCGATTTTCTAAAAACAACAACATGCAAAAGACCTATTACGATCCTAAAGATCTTAAAAAATTTGGAAAAATAACAGAGTGGAGTGAAGAATTAGGAACTAAATTCTTTGACTATTACGATAAGGTATTTGAAGAAGGCGCTTTAAGCGCAAGAGAAAAATCATTAATGGCGCTGGCTGTTTCTCATGCAGTACATTGTCCCTACTGTATAGATGCTTATACGGGTGACGCCTTAAAAAGAGGAATCACTAAAGAAGAGATGATGGAAGCTGTTCATGTAGCAGCAGCTATAAAAGGGGGCGCGACATTAGTACACGGTGTTCAAATGATGAATAAAGTGAACAAACTAGAGATGTAGCAACTCTAGGTTTTGCCAAAGCAAAACCGTAGAAGTTGCTATCCTAGAAAATCGCGGTAGCGATTTATCTGGGATCTGTATTTTCTCAGAGTTTAGTGCGCAGCAGCATCGCTAGAATTGCTATCCTAGAAAATCGCGGTAGCGATTCATCTGGGATCTGTGTTCCTTGTAAAAACTCCTTTCCTTAATCCCTGATAAGTTGTTCAGACAAATTTCTGGGATGGGAAAGGTGGATTTTACTCGGCAGCGGCAAATATGGAAAGCTTGCGCGGTGCAGATAATGAGAACAAAACTAGGTTGATCCATAAAGACAAATACCTTTCAACCACTCCTGATTGCATCACAGCATTTGCTGCGAGGCAAATCTGTCCAGTGCATTCCTCCATCAAAAAAGCTCGTAGGATGCAGGCTTCTTAGGCGAGGAGCTTCTATATCTCGATTTAAAAAAGCTCCTTTCCTAATTATAGGAAAGGTGGGCAAAAAGAGCGGTAGCGAATTTTGGTCGGAAAGCTTGATGCGGTGCTGGAATTTAGGGTAGATCTTGAATTTGTTTCCGCCATAAAAGCACCTTTCCTCAGTTCCTGATAAGTTGTTCAGACAAATTTCTGGGATGGGAAAGGTGGATGCGACTCGGTAGCGGTACAGACGGAAATGTTGCGCTGTGCTGGAGTTTAACAGGAATTTTGATTTTGTTTCCATTCAAAAACCCCTACCGACTTATCAATTTTTCCCATAAACCGATATATGTTCCCTTTACACTTGTTAGAAAAACAGAATAGTGACAGTTTTGTTATAAATTCTGACTACTTATGTACAACCATAGCAATACGAATTACGTAATTGTGATAACTAAACAAAAGACACCATAATTCATGGCTGTAAATACTACAAAATCTCTTAAAAATAGAGATGCTGATCTGGCTAATATCAACAAGCAAATGGAAGTGCTTAATGGAGCACCATTTTCTAACGGAGAGTTGCCTTATTTTGCAAAAAAAATCAAAGAAATAGGTCAGTTGCCCATGCGACCTAATAAATTGGAAATTCTTCAAGTAAATGTTGGTTATATGTGTAATCAAGTTTGCGCTCATTGCCATGTGGATGCAGGTCCAGATCGCAAAGAAATCATGACTCGTGACACGATGAGGTTGATTCTTGATGTTGTTAAAAAAAGTGGTGCCCATACATTAGATCTTACTGGTGGAGCCCCAGAGATGAATCCAGATTTTAGATGGTTTGTAGAACAAGCCGCTGAAGCTGGGATCCAAGATTTTATAGTACGTTCTAATTTAACGATTATTAGAGCCAACCCTAAATACCACGACTTACCAGATTTCTTTAAGAAGCATAACATTCATGTGGTGTCTTCCATGCCACACTGGACAAAAGGAAAAACAGATAAGCAACGTGGTGATGGTGTTTTTGATAAGTCCATAAAAGCATTGCAAGAACTCAATGAGCGTGGTTATGGAATGCCGGGTAGTGATTTAAAACTGGACTTGGTTTACAATCCTAATGGTGCTTATTTACCAGGTGATCAAGCAAGTATGGAAAAGGAAATGAAAGCGGCCTTGTCAGCAGATTTTGACATCCATTTTCACAGTCTTTTTGCAATTACCAATCTGCCGATCGCACGTTTCTTAGATTATCTAGTAGCAAGCGAGAATTATGAAGATTACATGTATGCGCTTGTAGAAGCTTATAATCCAGCAGCTGTAGAAAATGTGATGTGTAAAAACACCATTTCTATTTCTTGGGACGGCTGGTTATACGATTGTGATTTCAATCAGATGTTAGACCTTAAAGTAGATAACAAGATCCAGCATATTAAAGATTATAACGAAGATTTATTAAACGATCGTACCATTCAAATCTCACAACACTGTTACGGCTGTACCGCTGGAGCAGGAAGCAGTTGTCAAGGAGTTGTTGCTTAATATATAACCATCAAAAAACAGGTTTCAAATACCGCCATTCTTCTCTTTGCACAAACTGCAAAGGCCGATGCACTGCATAAACAACTGGCTCATAATAGTGCCGTTATGCAGGTGTTGAATACAAATGCGATGCGAACGGTAAAATCTTCTGGGATTGATTATTTTCATTTTACAGAACAGGAGCAACACGGGGTAGGTTTTGGAGAACGACTTTCTAATTCTTTACAAGACGTTTTTGATAAAGGATATGAGTCGGTGATCTGTCTCGGTAATGACACCCCTTTATTGACACTTTCACTTATTCAAGATGCGGCAGCAGCACTGGAAACCGGTAAAGCTGTAAAAGGAAAGTCACTTGATGGGGGCCTTTATTTGATTGGTTTGCATAAAAAGGTGTTTGATAAAGTTTCTTTCAGAGCATTGCCTTGGCAATCGTCAGGTTTGGCTGTTGCTTTTCATGAATATATTGCTTCGCAAAATCAAAAATTACTCGTTTTAGAATCCCTAGCCGATATAGACACGGAGCAAGATCTGGAAGATTTTCTCGCAGGGAAAGATGCTCGTGATTCGATCATAAGAATGCTTTTAATCGCGCTTTCGCGAAAGCGCAACAATTACAAACACTTAAAAGAATCACTATCTTATGTTCTTTTTTCAAAGCCTTTGAATAAAGGATCACCGCAGGCAGCTTGATCTCGAGCTAAAGCCTTTATTGGCAATTCATTTATTTTTTTAAACCTTTACATGAAGAGAATTACTCTATTCATGCTACTTCTATGCGGTTTTATAGGAGCAGCTCAAATTTCTATTACGGGTAAAATTAGCGATACTGCTGGTGATCCCATTGCTTTTGCAAATATCTCGGAGCGTGGCACTCAAAACGGCACAACTACAGATGCTAATGGTTTTTATAGCTTAACAGTTGCAAATAATGCCGTACTCGTATGTTCTTATATAGGGTACCAAACGGCAATAATTCCTGTTCGAGAGGAAGTAACCATTAACGTGACTCTTGAAGAAGGAGATCAACTAGAAGCTGTAGTAGTCACCGCACTAGGGGTCAAACGTAAAGAGCGAGAGTTAGGATATGCCGTTCAAACGCTAGATGCTGAGCAAATTCAAGAAGTAAAATCAGTCAATCTAATCGATAACCTACAAGGTAAAATTGCGGGAATCACAGTAACTCCTGGCGCAACTGGTGTGGGATCTTCTTCAAAAATTACCATCAGAGGTGAAGCGAGTTTCTCTAATAACAACCCGCTGTTTATTGTGGATGGCACCCCAATAAATAACAATACGGTGTTTAACTTTTCTAATGAAGCAGCTGCTGGTTTTCAAGAAGTCGATTTTGGAAATGGTGCAGGAGAAGTAAATCAAGACGATATTGAAAGTGTTTCTGTTCTTAAAGGCCCAGCCGCCGCGGCCCTTTATGGAACTCGTGCAGCAAACGGGGCGATCATTATAGAAACTAAAAACGCTGGTAAAAACAAAGGAATGGGTATTTCATATAACACGAGTTTCTTTGTGGACAGTGCTTTTAAATTACCAGAATTTCAAAACGAATACGGTCAAGGAAACAGCGGTCAGTTTGAATATGTAGATGGTCTAGGTGGTGGTATCAACGATAACATTACTTATTCTTGGGGTCCACGACTGGATCAAGGGATCTTGATACCGCAATTTGATAGTCCGGTGACTCTACCTGATGGAACCGTGGTGCGTGGTGGTGATACTTCCTTATACAGCGGTTTACCCATTACAGCGACTCCTTTTAATAGCCACCCTGACAACCTTAAGAATTTTTACAATACGGGTTATACAGCGATCAATAATATCGCGATTACAGACGGTTTTGAAAATGGAAATTACCGTTTGAGTTTTACAGATTTGCGCAGTGAGAGCATCATTCCTGGTGTAGACCTGGATCGACAAACTGTTGCTGCAAAATTGAACTTTACACCTAACGACAAAACTGAGATCAGGGCTAGTGTCAACTATGTCAATAGTGCTTCTGGAAACCGTCCATCAAACGGTTATGGAAGTGAAAATGTAAATTATTCACTAGTTGCTTGGGGTCCTCGTTCTTTGAATATTGACAATTTGAGAAATTACTGGCAGCCAGGTTTGGAAGGCGTGCAGCAGTATTCTTTTAATTACACCTTTTTTGATAATCCGTATTTTATCCTACAGGAAAATCGCAATAGTTTTGGTCGTGATCGGTTGTTTGGAAATGTCTCGCTTTCGCGAAAGCTAACCCCAGAGATCACTGCAACGGTGCGAACAGGAATGGATTACAGTAATGAAAAACGAAGGTTTATCCGTAATTTTTCTACCAATAGGTTTAGAAATGGAGCCTATGCAGAGCACGATGTATTTTACAGAGAGATCAATACCGACTTCTTGTTGAACTATAAAAAGCAATTGGGTGTGATTAATTTTGACGCCAGTGTAGGAGGTAATCGATTATCGCAAATGGCGTCTACTACACAAGTGCAAACGACCAGTCTCGCGCAACCCGGTATTTTTTCTTTGAATAATGCGGCTAGCCCTATTGAGAGTTTTGGCTTTAGAAGTGAGAAGCGTATCAATAGCTTGTATGCCTTTGCAAAAGCAGGCTATAAAAATTTCCTTTATGTGGATGTAACCGCCAGGAACGACTGGTCTAGTGCACTAGCAACACCTTTTAGTGCAGCTAATACGTCATTTTTCTATCCGTCAGTTTCTACCAGTTTTATTTTGAGTAATGTAGTGAATTTACCCAGCGCCATTGACTTTGCTAAGATCAGAGCCAGTTATGCGCAAGTAGGAAATGATACCAGCCCTTACCAAACTCAAGGAACTTTTATTTCACAAACAAATGTGAACTCACAACCTACTTTTAGCAATCAAGACTTTATTCCTAATCAAAATTTAAGACCAGAGCTCACATCGAGTGTGGAGTTGGGATTTGATGTTAGATTTTTAAAACAGCGCCTCAATCTGGACGTTACCTATTACAACTCCTTAACTAAAGATCAGATTCTTTCTTTGCCTATAGGTATCGCTTCAGGCTTTAGTCAGCAAGTAGTCAATGCAGGTGCCGTAAGAAACAAAGGTTTTGAAGTAGTCTTAAATGCTATTCCGTTAAGAACAGCTGATTTTGAATGGAGTGCTACGGTCAATTTTGCTACTAACCGAGCCATAGTAGAAGATTTGCCTCAAGAAGACGGAAGATTAACACTAGCTTATTCGAGGGTTTATGACAGTCAAGATCAAACCGTATGGCATCAAGTAGAAGAAGGTGGCCGTATAGGTGATCTTTATGGAACTGGTTATTTACGAAATGAAAATGGAGATTTTGTACTCACAGCAGAAGGACGCTTTATTGCCGATCCTGAATTGAGGAAATTAGGAAACTACCATGCCGATTTCACCATGGGATTCAATAATTCGTTTACTTATAAAAATTGGGATGCCTCTTTCTTATTAGACTGGAGACAAGGCGGAATTATCGTTTCAAGAACATTGGCCCTTGGTGCAGTAGGTGGACAGCTCGCTGAGACAGCTAACAGACCCGATGGAGGAATCGTTGCAAACGGTGTGATCAATACGGGAACTGCAACAAACCCTACTTATGTTCAAAATACTACGGCCGTTAGTGCAGAGAGTTATTACCGACAGTTTTACGACCGCAACCACGAGGAGAACAACGTGTATGATGCGAGTTATTTAAAACTACGTCAGTTCTCAGTAGGTTATAGTTTTGATTTGAATGAAGGGGCGTTGGGACTGTTTACTGATGGAGCACAAATGAGAGTTTCCTTGATAGGTAGAAATCTTTTTGCTTTCAGTGAGATCCCACATTTTGATCCAGAGCAGCTAGCTGTTCAAGCACAAGGATTTATCAATGGAGTGGAAGATATGTCCTATGCTTCAACAAGAAGTATAGGGGTTAAAGCTGGGATTACGTTTTAGAACTTGAACTTGAACTTGAATTTGAAAAAACTGTCAGTTCGAGTGCAGTCGAGAACGATTCTTGATTTTTTACTCACGTGTATAATTGAAAAGTTACAGATCGAGAAAGGCGCAAATAGATCCTGAATCAAGTTCAGGAGGACAAAAACAGATGCTGCATCAAGTGCGGAAAAACAATTTAAAAATAATATCATTTCGAGCGCAGTCGAGTACGTTTGTTCATCGGTAGGGAAAAGAAGCGATTAAAATATAAAAAATGAAAAAGAAAATAAAATACAGCTTGCTACTTCTAGGTTTTATAAGCCTAATAATGGTTTCCTGCACCAATGATTTTGAAGAAATCAATACCAATCCTAATGCACCGGTTAGTGTACAACCCAGTCTTCTGTTGAGACAGGTGATCTATAATTATGGAGAAGAGATGTCTTATGAAGGTTTTGTAGCGGGTGGCTTATTAAGTCAGTACATGACCGCATTAGATTTTAACTTATTTGATAGACATGCGCTCAAAAGTCCGCAATTGGGTGGGAATCCGTGGCCTATTTTCTATAGAAATTTGAGAGATAATGAGATCATTATCAATCAATCTAGAGAAACACCCGCCTTTGCTGTTTATGAAGGTCCCGCGTTGATCTTTAAAGCCTATATGGCAGCTGGATTGACAGATATTTTTGGGGATGTGCCTTACTCCGAGGCATTTCGCGGACTAGACGGTATCGTAGAGCCTAAATACGATCTTCAAGAAGATATTTACGTACAACCAGGCGGAATTCTGGACAATCTGGATCAAGGAATCGCAGCAATTGAGAATTACAGCAGTTCCATTGCGCTCCAAGGAGATGTGTTATTCAATGGAGATCTCGATGCTTGGATACGATTTGCAAATAGTTTAAAGATTAAAGCATTGCTGCGCATCTCTGCAAAAGAGAATGTGAACGCACGTTTACAGACCTTGTATGACGATCAAAATTACATCAGCACCAATTCTCAAAATGCGGTATTTAATTTCTCCGATTCAGAGCCTAATAACTTCCGTATGGCGCGATTGAGAGCAGGAGATTTTAACAACTTTGTCATGAGTGAAACCATGGAAGAAGTATTGGAGGGATTAAATGACCAGCGTATCGAGGTGCTTTTTAGAGCTAGAGGAAACAATGGAAATGGTGAAGATTTCAACGGCCTATTAAACGGTATTGATGCTTCATCTACTTCCGTAACTCTAGCCGACTATTCTCTTGCAGGAACTATTTTTAGAGAAAATACAGGGGTATTAGACGCCAATTATATGACGGCATGGGAAACCAACTTCCTTCTCGCTGAAGCGGCAGAAAAAGGATTGATAACAGCTCCGGCACAAACGCTTTATGAAACAGGGGTGACACAAGCTTATGAATATTGGAATACGCCGTTACCAGCAAATTACTTAACCACAGTAGCTGCTTATAATGCAAATGCTAACGATCCTATAGAGCAAATCATTACTCAAAAATGGATTGCTAGTGTAATCAATGGTTATGAAGGATGGATCGAATACCGCCGTACTGGTTTTCCAGCTTTGAAAACTATATCAGCCAGTTTTAATAACGACTTGATTCCTGTAAGAATGCCTTACCCTGCAGAGGAAGCATCTCTTAATGCCGACAATTACAACGTTGCCGCAGCGGCTACAAATGATAATGATATCAATGTGCCGGTATGGTGGGATGAATAAATGAGTCGTGTCCCGATAGCCACTGGGATTGAGTTTTTTGAATATGGAATATGGAATATGAAATATCGAATATCGAAAATAAACTCGAAATGAAAAGCAGCTTCCCTTTGCGCTGCACTGAGCCTGTCGAATTGGGAAGGTAGGATGGAAAAACAGATCGGGAATCAATTTCAGGAGGACAAAAACAGATGCTGCATCAAGTGCGGAAAAACAATTTAAAATAAATGTCAGTTCGAGCGCAGTCGAGAACCTTTGCTTATCGAGAAAGACACCAACAGATCGGGAATCAATTTCAGGAGGACAAAAATAGATGCTGCATCAAGTGCGGAAAAACAATTTAAAATAAATGCCAGTTTGAGCGATAGTCGAAAACGATTATGTAACGAGAAAGATCAGCGATTTTTGATTTGTTTACTCAGATGGAAAATTTTGAATATCGATCAAGGAATAATGAATTTGAACTCGAACTCGAACTTGAAAAAAGGAGTAAAAACCCTTCCCTTGTGGGAAGGGTGTTGGGATGTTGATGAGATGGAGAAAGCTATAAATAGATTCCGCATCGAGTGGGGAATGACAATTAAAAACAGGGCTTCCACATTTTAGGGCTAGGGAAAGAAGCGGTTAATGAAAATGAAAATGAACAGGAACTCGAACTCGAATTTGAACTTGAAAAAATGCCAGTTTGAGCGATAGTCGAAAACGATTATGTAACGAGAAAGATCAGCGATTTTTGATTTGTTTACTCAGATGGAAAATTTTGAATTTTGAATATCGATCAAGGAATAATGAATTTGAACTCGAACTCGAACTTGAAAAAAGGAGTAAAAAGCCTTCCCTTGTGGGAAGGGTGTTGAGATGTTGATGAGATGGAAAAAGCTATAAATAGATTCCGCATCGAGTGGGGAATGACAATTAAAAACAGGGCTTCCACATTTTAGGGCTAGGGAAAGAAGCGGTTAATGAAAATGAAAATGAACAGGAACTCGAACTCGAATTTGAACTTGAAAAAATGCCAGTTTGAGCGATAGTCGAAAACGATTATGTAACGAGAAAGATCAGCGATTTTTGATTTGTTTACTCAGATGGAAAATTTTGAATTTTGAATATCGATCAAGGAATAATGAATTTGAACTCGAACTCGAACTTGAAAAAAGGAGTAAAAAGCCTTCCCTTGAGGGAAGGGTGTTGGGATGTTGATGAGATGGAAAAAGCTATAAATAGATTCCGCATCGAGTGGGGAATGACAGAATAAATAACTAATAAACGATAATTGACAACTTGGAATTCCTAACCCAAATAGCAACCTTACAGTGGCTGCTCATTATCATCAGCAGTGTGGTATTTTTTATACTGGCACCTTATGCTAAAGATGTAGCGACCTTTTTTAAGGCGCAGCATAGAGGTAAGCAGCCTAGTATGTTCATGCTTACGGGCAGTTTGATCATCTCTTGGATATTTGCCAAAAGCATTACCAATGCGGCAAATCTAGGTTTGGAGTTTGGTCTGGTAGGTGGAGTGGCTTATGCCGGTTATTATTTGTCCTTTGTGGTTGCTGGAATTATTATTTATCAGCTGCGTACTCAAGGCGGTTATACCAGCATCCATCATTTTTTAACCGACAAATACGGAAGAAGAGCCGTTGGTTTGTTCTCTATTTTGATCAGTTTTAGATTGTTCAATGAAGTCTGGTCCAATACGATGGTGATCGGAACCTATTTTGGCGAAATGGGAAGTACCGCTTATTACGCCGCTATTGTTGTTTTTACATTAATGACACTTGCCTATACGTTAAAAGGAGGTTTAAGCAGTTCTATTTTTACCGACCTCATTCAAATGGTACTGTTTTCTATTTTATTGGTCATCATTCTAGCCGTCATCTTTGCAGAGCCTGAAGTGCATGTAGGCGAAATGATCACCTCTGGAACTTGGTCTATGGAATTGGGCTTGAATTTGTTTTTTACGGCTATTTTACAAAGTTTTAGTTACCCTTTTCACGATCCAGTGCTTACCGATCGTGGTTTTATCACAAGTCCTAAAGTGACTCGTAAGAGCTTTCTTTGGGCAGCTGTTTTAGGAGGTATTTGTATTGTACTTTTTAGTTTAGTAGGTGTCTATGCACAACAAGCAGGATTAAAAGGGCAAGCCGCTGTTGCCGTAGCTAAGAAACTAGGCGTTGTCTTATTATTGATCATTAACTTTATAATGATTACCAGCGCAGCAAGTACGCTAGACAGTACGTTTTCTAGTTTTTCAAAATTACTGACCATAGATTTAAGACTGGGAAAAACAGTCTCTTTTGGCAGAATAATGATGGTTCTTATTACTGTTTTGGGTACCATCCCCGTATTCTTAAATGCCGAGATCTTAAGCGCTACCACTATAAGTGGTACTATGGTGATAGGACTCACTCCCGTATTTATTTTATGGAAAATGAAAGTGCCACAAATCAGTTATTTTTTGTCCGTATTTTGCGGACTCATTTTTGGCGGATTGCTCATTTTTGAATGCTTTCCAAACAGTCTTCTATTTACCACAGGAAAATATGCATCACTTTTATGGATCAATGTTTACGGAATACTTATTAGTTTCCTCTTATACTTAATACCCGCATGGATAAAAAAATTATAGATTTAGGTAAAAAATCAGGCAAAATGCTCCTTTTTGGTGGTGTTTACAGCAATTTACAGGCGCTTTCCAGCCTGACACAAATGGCACAAGAATACCATATTCCACCAGAAAACTGTATTTGTACGGGGGATATCATCGGTTATTGTGGGCAGCCGCAAGAAACTTTAGATAAGTTTAAAGACTGGGGAGCACACAGTATTTTAGGGAATGTAGAAATCCAATTGCGAGATGATGAAGAAGACTGTGGTTGTGATTTTACTACAGGCTCTCGTTGTGATGGATTTAGTGAGATTTGGTACGCTTTCGCGAAAGCGAACCTACACTCCAATACCAGAGATTTTTTCAAGTCCCTACCAGATCATATTAGATTTGATTATGCGGGCAAGAAAATAGGAGTCGTACACGGAAGCTACGATCAGGTTTCCCAATTTGTATTTAAATCTACCGATTGGCAGGAAAAACAAGCCAGTCTAGCTGCTTTACAAGCTGAGGTAATCATCGCAGGACATTGTGGTTTGCCATTCGTAGATCAACAAGAAGACCAACTCTGGCTCAATGCAGGAGTGATAGGAATGCCGGCAAATGATGGAAACAGCGAGACTTGGGCGATGCTTATAGATGATGCTAACGGCTTTGAATACAAGCACATTCAATTGTCCTACGATTACCTAACTGCTATAGAAGAAATGAAGAAAAATCACCTTCCACAAGAATATGCACAGACCTTAGAAACTGGGATTTGGGATAATATGGAGATTTTGCCAGAAGAGGAGCGATTGCTTCAAGGGAAGAAATTTTATCTCTAAATAGACCTTCCTCAGATACAATTCACTGCTAAATGCTAACAGAATAAGGTTTTAGATCAAATGTGCATAGCATATAAAAGCAATTTAAATCTTAATTTAGGCTTACTTCTTACGCAAATGAATATTAAAACTAATCCCTATATAATCACCACTTAAGGTAGTGTCGCTTTCAGATCTTTCTGATACTGCAAGGTTATCCACCACATACTGTCCTTCATAATATCTAATTAATGAATTTTGATAAATAAAGTTCAATTGATATAAAGCTGGCTCAGTCATATAATAAATACCAGGTGAAATAATGAGGTTAGGTAAAATCCATGATTGTGTGATATTTTCTGCTCTTATGCCGAAAACTACTCTTTTATCTTCTAGTGATGTCACAAATTTTGCTGAAGTAGTATCAGCACTTCCTGGTTGAATCAACGCCAGCATCAAACCGCTTTCTATATTAAAATATAAATTAGTGTCCAACTGTTTTTTAAACTGCACTAATAAAGGAATATGAAAATTAAATCTAGAGACTCTATAGAGATCTCTTCGTTGAGGTTGAAAAAATGCATCTTCATTTCTTAATAACAAAGTTGTTTTGTAAACTGGCGTGGACTGGTAATAGATTCCTATTTTGTAAGAAATAGCATATTCTGCTCTTAAAAGTTTTGTAAAGCCCACACTAAAACCATTTTGAGCTTCGTGATCTAGTACATAAGGTCCAGTAGGGTTCACGTTTTTAGTCGCGTCGTAAGTCATGAAACCCAAATGATAGCCCCATTTTTTGTACTCTCCAAATTCAGGATATGCTGGCTCTAGCAAATCTTGTGAAGTTGAGAACAACGATGATAATAAAACTGCAAGCAAAATGCTTGCAGTTTTGAAATTTATATTTAACGATATGTTGGTTACCATTGTAAAGAATATGTAGGATGAGGTGCAGTATAATGCCTGTGTTCCCCTTTTATTCCAGTTAAATTAGGAGCGTAAACTAAACCTCTACCCCAAACGGTGGTTTTAATATCACGACGTCTTTTCTTTTTATAAGTATTGTGTGCTTTTGATCTGTTCACTGGATCGCTACCACAACTAGTGCTGTATAAGGTAGATACAATATTTACACTCATATGTGTGCGTCGTTCTCTCATTCTACCTCTTCTATGTTTGTAACTAATGGACATTTTTTCTTGTTTAGAATAAAGAGGAAAGCTTCTAATTTTTGCTACAAGATCTACTCTGCGATCGCTACTAATATTATCTGATATTTTAGAAGCTTTCCAAAATCTACAATCTAATGCCTTTGAAACATTTACAGTTACACCTTCTTTATCTTTTAAAGCATCTAGATTATTTTGAGCTAGTAAGCTTAAGTTTTACACATAGTCTTGTGAAAAAGATACATATCCATCATCCATAGTTTGAAAAATCTCGTTTCCTATAGCTACTTGCTGTCTATTATTGATTAAGGAAAGTTCTGATCCAGACCATGCAAATGCAGCATAAGGGCTAGTTCCTTCAAGATTTCCTTCCATGTAAGCCTCATTCATTGCATTAAATGGGATTCTTAATGGATTTTGAATTCAAGACTGTTCTCAAAGTTGATTTGTGGTACCTGATCATTATAGCCACTTGTAAACTCAAATTCATCTAACTCTTCTTCTCCTAAGCTCTCATTTGCAGCCAAAAAAGCGTCGTCATATATTTCTAATTCTTCACTCAGTTGGTTTGCGGTACTATCAAAATGCTCCCAAGAGGCAAATTTCAACATCGTAATTACTTCGGTTTGATTTTGAGCTCCTTGAATTGTGAAAGAAATCAAATCAGGTGTATTCGATACAGAAGAACTTTTGTTTTCTGCAGTAGTTGTGATTTCGTCTTCTACTTCACAGTTAGTTAGAGAAAATGAATAAGAGAGAACTGCACACATAGCAGTCATTCTCAAAAAGTTGTATTTCACCTAGTTGTTTTTAGTTTAATATAAATCTATTTCAAACTTTCTTATAAAAATTTTATTGAGGTGTAATTTTATGAATTTTTATTATTGTAATTTTAATTTACAAAGTTCTATAGAATAAAATTTAATCAATCACCTAATTCACATGATCCCTTCTTGGTTTTATAAATTCCTTATCGCCATGTGCGTTATCAGTCTTTGCATCATAGGTTATAAAATAGCCGATGGCGAGAAGGACCGGAGTTTTATATGGTTTGGTTTTTTGTTTTTAATGGCCATTTGGTATGCCTTAAGGCAATTGCGATCAAAAGATTAAATACCTAGAAATTTATTAACGTGTATTCCTGAAAACAGTTCGTTTAAATCCATTATTTTCACACCATGGCAATCTTTAAACGCGATCCTTGGATTCTTGATGTTTACCGCACCTATAGTGGTGGAAATCACCTGTACCTGCGTGGTCGTGCCTTAGAAGACCAGCCGCTAAAGCATTATGAGCAGCAAACACTTTACCAAACACTGCGCAATACCTGGCGTACTTTTGCTACCGACGAGATTAGAAATGCACAAGTACGACTCACGCTTTCGAACGGGAAATTATTTGAGGTAAAAGCAGATCATGAAGGTTATTTTCTCTTTGATATCAAAACCGATTTCAATTTGCACGAGCTCACTGATAAGGAAGGATACTTGCTTATTAGCGTCGGTTTTGATGAGGATAATGCCGCTTTCGCGAAAGCGAAACAACAAAAGCGTCTCAAATTCAACAAGTTTACTGGTGAGACTTTAGTGCCGCCAAAGGATGCTGCTTATGGAGTCATAAGCGATATAGACGATACGATCATGCATACGGGGGTGACTAGTTTTTTAAAAATGCGAGTGGCTTTTAACACTTTTTTTAAAAATTACGATCGCAGGTTGCCCTTAATAGGAGCTGCTAGTTTTTACCAGTTATTGCACCGAGGCCCGTCTTCTGAAGATCAAAACCCCATGTTCTATTTGAGTAATAGTCCTTGGAATTTATATAAATATTTAGAGAAGTTTCTAGATTTTCATGGGTTTCCTAAGGGGCCTATTTTGCTCCGAGATTTTCCTACTCCATGGGATCGAACGCCAAAATTAAAAAGATCACATAAGGAAAACGAACTGGTCAATATCCTCAAGCATTACCCACATATGAGTTTTATACTTATAGGTGACAGTGGCGAGCACGATGTGGATTATTACAAAGTCGTAGCTCAACGATTCCCGGACCGTATCATGGCTATTTATTTAAGATCTGTAGACCACAAAAAGAAAATGCAACGAGTAAAATCTATTGCAGACAGTTTTACTATTTGCCCGATGTTGTTAATTAAGGAGTCCAAAGAAGCGGTCGCACATGCCAGAGAGAATGGTTGGATAGTTTAAAGAACTCGAACTCGAACTTGAACTTGAATTTGAACTCGAACTCGAACTTGAAAACTCCTTCCTTTTAGGGAAGGTTGGGATGGGTGTTGCAGTAATTATAAGGTGGAGAAAGCTATAAACAGATTCCGCATCAAGTGCGGAATGACAATTGAATAAAAGTAGCTTCCACCCTTTAAGGTTTGGGGAAGAAGCATAAAATCAAAAATCAAAAATCTTCAAACGTTAATCTTCAATCATTTACCCCAATACCCCTTTCTGCTTATTATAAAAAGCATCGGCTTGTTTTTTTAGGAGCTCTCTAGCTATTTTTTTCTTATAGGCGTACAGTTCGTCCTCGTCTGCGATGTCCTTGTAGATCCGGTTGTTTAATTCTTTATCGGTTAGTACGAGTACAGTCTGCTGCTGTTTTTGCTGGGTGACCCAAGATAGAACCAGGCCTTCTCTCTCTGCAAATTTGTAGTCGTATTCTCCTTTGGGTGATAATAATTTGGCAATTATAGGTGAGGTTTCAATAGCTAGAAACAATAAGAAGATGAAGAAAGAGGTAATAAAAGGCAATTTATTCAAGGCCTCGATACGTGCCATCAATCCGTCAAAGTTTTCTATAATTGGTTGTGAAGCTGCTAGCTGCTCTGTTTTAAGGGTATTTAAGTCGGCTAATTGTAATTCTATGGCTGCTATTTTCTCCGCATTTGTTGTTTTCAATTCCTTAAGATCGGCTAGTGCGGCGTCGTGTTTTTCTCGTTTCTCTTTATAGACAGGTCCTTTGCCCAGCTTGTTTGTTCCAGAGGTTCCTTCGGCTTCTGTGATGTAAGTGGAGTAGAGTGCTTCTACTTCTACTTCTTTTGTGGTGATTTCAGATTTTAATTCTTGTATCGCTTTCGCGAAAGCGGACACCTCAACAGCAAATAACGCCCCAACTTGCTCTTGATTATTTAAAGTCATCGCTATTTTCTCCTCCAGTAAAACTTGATTAATTTCTTTCTCAAAAATCTTTAGCTCCAAGGGTTTTGAAATGACAACAGCGATGATAATTGCCAAAACAATACGAGGAGCAGCTTGCCATAACTCGTTGATTTTACGATCACTTTTCTTGAGTGTAGAAACAATATAGCGATCCAGATTAAAGATCAATAAACCCCAGACGAGGCCCAAAGCACTCGCGATCCAGTAGCTATCAAAAACGGTAAATAAGGCATAACTCGCAGCAATAAACGCCATTAGCGCCGTAAAGAATACCGTTGCGCCTATACCGGCATATTTATTACGCTCGCCAGCGCTGCACTGGTCTAGCAATGGAGTATCAGCGCCGCTACAAAAGATGAAAAAGGATTGCATAAGGAGTTGTATATAATTAGGGGTAATTTAATAACGCCTTTTATGCAGAATTGTTACAATCCTTGAACCAGAACATCAAATACCATCACTGATTCTATAAATAATGGTTCTTTTATTTTTCAAGATATTTTTGAAATTGTTGAAGCGATGGGTTAGTGTATGCCCAAGAATGTGGCTGCATGTTAATGGTCTTACCTTCTAGAGTGGAACCCATTGATAAAAATGTGTTACTAGCATCTAATTTCAAAGCTTCTTCATAATCTTTTGTGTAGCCGCCAACATAAAAAACGGCAAAAGTACCATTTTTCATACCTTCTATAATTTCAGGTTGTTTTATAAGTTCCCTATATTTTTGTTCTCCTTGCCACCATATTACACTAAAGCCTACTGCAAGATTTTTATATGCTGTCTTATTCAATAGTTGACCCTTGTTATCAAATATTTTGATTTGGTTCAAATCGCTAGAATCATACGTATAATTAGCTCCTTTTCTTTTAAAAGCTCCTTTACTGACAGTTGCGTCTACAGTAACGACTTTCCAACTTGTTTCATTTATAGCTACAAATGTGGTAGGTGTTTCTTTAGGGCCGTTTTTTGCCATAACTTCAGCAATATCTCGAATTTCCAGGAGAGTCATTTTCTTTCCAATATGATCACTAAAATTTAACGTGTTTTGAGCACCTTCTGTATAAGTCATATTTGCAGATTCATTGTCAACTAAGTATTTTTGAATAGCTGTTAGAGTTGCACTTTTACCGTTGAGCTGATAGTTTGGTTTTTTATTTAGATTAAAGCTTGCCATTAGAATCGATTTACGATAGTAAAAATCTTCGCTGTCAGGCTCATTTGTAACTTGTACGTCTGAATTTGAAGTAGCATGTTCTTTTTGTGAAGTACGTAAGGCACCTAACTTATCATCTTTAAATAATTGACTATAGATCTCCTGAAGTTGCTCATTACTTATATTTTCCTTTTTAGAAGTGAAATGAAGTGATTTTGAGCTGTCATTATTATCTTTTATGGAGATTCCAGCGTCTGGATTGTCGTGTAGTAAATAATGAATCTCGCTTTTCGTTACTTGCTCGTTATCGATATAGAATTTAGTAGGTTTTTCTTGCATTTCTGCGACAGAGACGATCTGTTTTTTCATTTGATAGAGCTTGTTGTCCTTATTTTTATCGGGATTTATGAGCGTCGGAGAAAAGGATGCGATCGCGCCACTTTCTAATTTCATAGATCCAATTTGAGGCATTTTCTTCCTCTTTTCTGCAGTCATAGTGATTTTTATTGCAGACTTACCGTTTTCATCAACATCGATTATCACACCTTTTCCCCCAGTATTTTTTATAGTTTGTACGGCTTCTGTTTTCGTAACTTCATAATCGTTTATAAAATATTTTAACTCTTCTTTACTGTTTTCTATAAGTTCTAGGGTAGGAGAGTTAGTGTTATCTTGGTTTTGTCCTTTTTTAGGAAACATGGTGAATACATCTATGTTTTGAGCATTTATATCAAAATCTTTAAGAAGATTACCTTGTTGATCAAAGTACAGCATTTTGTCATTATCAAGCGTTTTGAAATAATAATCAGTTCCATCTTCTGTTTTTATGGAGCCTGACATTTCAGATTTTATGGTCTCATTAAATTTAGAATCTGCAGTCGTATCTTGATATTCGGTTTTCTCTTTTCCACAACTTATAACAAGTAAAGCGATAACAGGAATAAGCGCTAGACTTCTAAAGACCAAGCTGGTATTTGAGGTATGTGTTTTCATAATATGAAATCTTTTTTTAATTATTGGAAAAGTAAATGTGTTGGCCATCGCCTGTTGGTAGTTAGTCGTGGCGTGATCTAATAATGTTTGTTGGTAGTCTGATGTAGAAACTCCTTGATTTAAAACAGTTTGATCTGCTAGGAATTCATGATTCAATTTAATGGAATACCTTATGATGTATAACAATGGATTGAACCACAGTAGCACGATAAGCAATTCAATAAACAAAATATCTAGAGAATGTTTTTGATCTAAATGGGCTTTTTCATGTTCTAATACGACAAGAGGTATTTGATTAGATTCATACTCTTCTTTAGATAAGAAAATGCGTTTTAAAAATGAATGTGGTATGGTAAAACTATTGCGCAAAACAAGTTCGTAAGTTTTATAGGAACTAAGTTGATCATCTTTCAAGATTCTAAAAGAGTACATGTTTTTAACAAATCTCCATAACATAACCGAAAAACCTATACAGTAAATCAGCAACCATACGTAAAACCAATTAACAGTAAACTCTGGCTCTTGAATGATTTCTTGAGCTATAGAAATACCACTATTGTTGCTATAAGAATTTGTAAAAGGAAATTCTTGGACAGGAATAACTAGTGTTTCTACCACTATAAAAGGGATAGTAATGGATAGGATAATACTTCCTATCAAATAATACCTTTTAAACAGATGCCAAGAAGTATTTTCTAAGGCTATTTTATAAAATAACCATAGCGCAAAAAGACAAGCAGTCGAGTTGATTAAGAAGTGTTCCATGAGGTGTTTTTAGTCTGTGGGATGCATTGGAATTAACAGCCGCGTTTTTTAATTTCTTCTGGACCTACGATCACATTATAGGTGTTGATCATCATAGCATCTTTGTTAATTATAGTGTCTAAATAAACATTCCAATGCTCATTTTTTGCTACTATTAATAAGGCTTTTTCATAGTTTTTGATATAACCATCTACATCATAAATATATTTTTATTTGTTGATGTTGATGACATCAATGGGGTCACCTACAAAATTAGTTTTAATAGGATTCATTGTATCGGCACTTCCTTTCGGAGCATCTGCTAAAGTTTTCTCTACATCTTTTCTATGTTCCCCTTAGTACGCCTACTCTAGTGTACATTTTCAAAGAATTTACTCCATTCACCGGCATGATTTGAACACCTTTATTTCCATTTTTTTTGAGAAATGACTTTGCTTTTTCTGCAGTTACCTTTTCATCATCAATGTAGTAATTGATGTGATCACCAGCGTTTTCAATATAATCTAAAGGACTCGCTGGCGGCGGCGGTGGCGGTAGATCATGACTATCTACATGCTCTAACTTTTTACCCTTAGTGTCTATAATCTTACCATCATGATCGTAGTAAGTATTGTTAGCATCCTTTCTATCGTAACGCCTGATTATGCCATCTACTTTAATGAATCCATTATTTAAAGAGATTACTGCAGTTGGCGGCGGTGGTGGCGGGATTTGCCCAGCCTTAACATCATTCCCTTTTCCTAAATACGGCCACGGTTCATTATTGGCTTGTTGCACTTCATTCATGGAGTAGTACAATAGTTGCATGCGTAAAGTTTTATCTTTTAAAACTATGAGTTGGTTATCTAACTTCATTTTTTGTTGATGCAAAATTGCAAGCTGGTTGTATTCTTTTATATCTTCTGTAGAGATTTCTGCAATAACTTCAATAATTTCGACTATTTCTGCTATTCTAACTTCATAACCTTGGCTTTCAAAGTCTTGAAGCTCTCCAGCCTCGTTAAAGATATCGATTTGATCTCCTTTGATTTGATAAAAATGCGGTTTTCCATTAATAGTAATACTCAAATCAGGATCATTGGGGTCAACCACAATTAATTTTTGATTTGTATCATTTGAATCGTCTTCTATGATAATGATTTCTTCTATTTCTATAAATTCGGTTTCTTCCTTTCCACAACTTATAACAAGTAAAGCGATAACAGGAATAAGCGCTAGACTTCTAAAGACCAGGCTGGTATTTGAGGTACGTGTTTTCATAAGGGTAAATCTTTTTTTAATAATGGGAAAATTAAAGGTGTTGGCGAGTGCACGGTTCTGGCTGCTGGACGAATAGGCGAGTAGTGTTTCTTGGTATGTTTTGGTGTCTACACCGTTCGCTAGTACCGCTTGATCGGCTAGGAATTCGTGGTTGAGTTTGATGGAATATTTAATAAGGTACAGCAGCGGATTAAACCACATGAGAATCAATAGAACTTCAATAGCTAGAATATCCAAACTGTGCTTTTGATCCAGATGCGCTTTCTCGTGCTGCAATACAGAGTCTGGAATAGCTCCAGATTTAAAATCGGTTATTGAGGCATAAATTCTAGTGAGAAACGAGTGCGGGACTTCGATTAATTTTCTTAATACTAACGTGTAGGCTTCATAACCACGGATCTCATCGGTAGATTTGATTCTCAGTGCATAGAGGTTTTTAATAAAGCGAAATGCCATGATTAAAACGCCTATCACATAAACTAACAGTAAAACGCTGCTCCAGTCGAATTCAAAACCAGTGGTGGCGGTAGTAGTTTCCATAACTTCCAATTCTGGAAAAACCAAAGGCGTAGATTGTGGCAACGGAATGGTAACCGTCCGAACCACTAAAAACGGAATCACTGCAGAAATCACCAAAGAACCCAGTAAATAGAACCTCTTGAAATAATGCCAACTCACATTTTCTAAAAGCAACTTATACACCAGCCATAAGCTGAACAAGCAAACCGAACTATTGATTAAAAAATGTTCCATGGCTATTGGTCTTTAATTTGGTCGTCGATGATCTTTTTGAGTTCCTTCAACTCTTTTTGCGTTAGTTGGGTTTCTTTGGTAAAGAAAGAAGCAAACTGGGAAGCGCTATCGTTAAAGAAATTCTTGATCAGCCCGTTGACGTGTTTAGAAAAATAAGCACTTTTTTCTACCAACGCGTAATATTGACGACTGTTCCCAAGAAGATTGTATCCTACAAAGCCTTTATCGGTCATGCGCTTTAAAAGTGTCGCAATAGTAGTGGTAGCCGGTTTTGGTTCTGGGTAAGCCTCTAGAAGGTCCTTCATAAAAGCCTTTTCTTGTTTCCACAAGTGACTCATCAGTTCTTCTTCAGTTTTTGAAAGCTTCATGTTTATGTTATTAGAATTAACTCTACAAATGTAGAACAATATTTTAATTCTACAAGTGTAGAGGTGTTTTAATTTGCCCGAAGTGGTATTCTGGGTAAACTATATGGAAGCAAAAAACACGAATAAATAAGATAAACAATCATGAATCCAAAAACAGTGGTAGAGCTTGTAAAATCGACAAACTGATTAAAAAGCATAAATTAAAGATAAAAAGAGTACTAAAAACACGTAATCATTAACAAATGATAAATAAATATATATTTACTTAAATAATAATGTTATTTTTGTCTCTAATAACTTGATAATAATAAATATTTATGAAATCCTTAGTTACCTTCTTTTTGTTGTTCATGACATTAGTAGCAACATCTCAAGTCGGAATCAATACAGACACTCCTGATCCCAGTTCTATTTTAGAGATTTATTCTGAAACTCAAGGTCTTTTAACACCTAGAATGACCAGCGCACAAAGGATCGCCATAGCAAGTCCAGCGACTGGCCTTATGGTTTTTGACATCGATTTAAATTCCTTTCAATTTTATGATGGCTCGGACTGGACCTATCTAGGCGACATTCCTTACAGAGAAAATTACAAGCTAGTTAAAGATATATCTGATCTGTCAGAAGAACTCACTGCCGGCGGAGGAACTTCGTACCTGCTAAATACAGATTATTTATATGAAATAAGCGGAACCATCACTTTTGACTTTCCTATCAATCTGAACGGTGCCTATATAGAAGGAGTAGATTCTTCAGGGGACATCCTTGTACATGGCTTCACTGGCGGCAGCCTTTTTGAAGGTGCCGGCGGCGGGGGTTTGCGTAATCTTACTTTAAGCGGCAATGCGAATCAATTGTTTGATATAACAGGAACAGCTGCTGACTTGTTGCTGATTAATAACACCATCTTCGCTAGCGCTAGTAAGGTAGGTACGATGAGTGGTTTAGGGACTGTTTTTTTGAGTGTTACACAGTATCTCGGTAATGATGACGGACTAAGTGTTAGTAACATCAACAGTTTTTTTGTGAGCAATATTTTTTGGCCAAGTTCCAACACAGGTACTTTCCTAGAACTGTCAGGAACCTTTCAAAACCTTCAAATGAACGGTGGTCGTGTAGAAGCAGATACTGGTGAAATAGGGATTGATGTAAGTTCAAATCCTAGTATTGTGAATGATGCTACCTTGGCCCAACTCAGTTTTGTAGGGAATGGGACAGCAGTGGAAAGCTACACTACGGAATCGTATACAGGATTTAACTTCACTAATGACTGGAACGTCAACTGCTCTGGAATCCCGACTGAGAGCGATCAAGTCGCTGCAGCAAATTTCTACTTTAATGGAGATTTGACAAGTGGTTTCGGGCAGACCATTTCAAAGGGTACAGCCGTGCAGGTCAAGAGCTCTGCTGATTTTGTCACATCAGGCCTTTTTAGGTTTGCCGCAGCAGATAACAACAATGATTTGATCTATGATGGTAACAAAACACGAAATATACAGGTCAATGTATCACTCAGTATAAGAGTGACTAGCGCAGCAAATGATTTTTATGCATTTGCTATAGCAAAAAATGGAGTCATTGCAACTGAAACGAATTCCATAGTCATTATTGCAGATGATAATCAAATTCAAAACGTAGCTCTAAATGGTGTCCTTACTGTTTCTCCAGGTGATCGTATAGAAGTTTTTACAAGACGTCTTACGGGAAGCGGTAGTGATTCACTAATCGTGTTTTCAGAAAACTTAAGTGTAAGATAATATTATTGATTTCGCTTTCGCGAAAGCGAACACAAAAAAATCCCACTCATAACGAATGTGATTTTTGTCTTAATGCGAGCTCAGAGCATACGAACTCAAGATTCAAAAACTATTTACTCATCTCGGTAAAGTGCTTATAAAAATGCGGAATAGTTTCAATTCCTTTTAAGTAATTCCATATTCCGAAATGCTCGTTAGGCGAGTGAATAGCGTCGCTGTCCAGTCCAAATCCCATAAGAATGGACTTTGAATTCAATTCTTTTTCAAATAAAGCAACGATAGGAATGGATCCTCCGCTACGTTGAGGAATAGGTGTTTTCCCAAATGTATCTTCATATGCTGCACTTGCGGCACGATATCCCAAGGAGTCTATAGGCGTTACATAAGCCGTTCCACCATGATGAGGTTTTACCTTTACAGTAACACTTGCTGGCGCAATGCTTTCAAAGTGTTTTTGGAACAACTCGGTAATTTCATGCCAATTTTGATCAGGAACAAGACGCATAGATATTTTTGCAAAGGCTTTACTGGCGATAACGGTCTTGGCGCCTTCCCCGGTGTATCCGCCCCAAATTCCGTTGACGTCTAGTGTAGGTCGTATGCTATTGCGTTCATTAGTGGTATAACCCTTCTCGCCATGTTCTTCTGCGATGTCTAAAGCCTTGTTGTAGGCTTCTTGAGAGAATGGCGCTTTAGCCATTTCGGCACGTTCTTCTTTGCTCAGTTCTTCTACTTTATCATAGAATCCTGGAATGGTAATGTGATGGTTCTCATCATGTAATTGAGCAATCATATCACATAAGACATTGATAGGATTTGCTACTGCTCCACCATAGAGTCCCGAGTGCAAGTCGCGATTAGGTCCAGTAACTTCAACCTCCACATAACTCAAACCACGCAGTCCGGTAGTGACGCTAGGAACGTCTTTAGCGATCATACCCGTGTCAGAAATCAAGATCACATCGTTAGCTAGTTTTTCTCTGTTTCGTTCTAAAAACCATCCTAGTGACTCGCTACCTACTTCTTCTTCACCTTCGATCATGAATTTTACGTTACAAGGCAGCTTCTTATTTGCTGTCATGTATTCCATGGCCTTTACGTGCATGTACATTTGCCCTTTGTCATCACAAGCACCACGAGCATAAATGGCTCCGTCTGGATGCAGTTCTGTTTTTTTAATGACCGGTTCAAATGGCGGGCTGTCCCATAAATTAATAGGGTCTGGTGGTTGTACATCATAATGACCATAAACCAGTACCGTAGGCAGTTTGGGATCGATCATTTTTTCTCCATAAACGATGGGGTAACCTGGTGTTTCACAAATTTCTACGTGATCACAGCCTGCTTTTTTTAGGGATTCTTTAATTACTTCACTTGCTCTAATCACATCGTTTTTATAAGCGACATCAGCACTTATAGATGGAATTTTAAGTAAGTCTATGAGTTCATTTATAAATCGATCTTTGTGTTGATCAACATAAGGTTTGGTATTCATTTGAAATGTATTTGAGGTAAAGATAAGAAAGGAGTGATTTTTATATGATAAAGAATTTGTAATATGTGAAAAGTATGTATATTTGCCGTCCCAAATAGGGGTATCAGTATGCGGATGTGATGGAACTGGTAGACATGCTAGACTTAGGATCTAGTGCCGCAAGGTGTGCAGGTTCGATTCCTGTCATCCGCACTTAGTAAAGAGCTTAACAAACTGAAAAACAGTGAGTTGAGCTCTTTTTTTGTGCAATTATGCCGAATTTCTGCCGAAAAATTACTGGTTTAGGTTGTGCTTATTTGAACCTAGTTTGATCTGTTTGAAGGAATAAGTAGCCTTTTTTACCTACCTTTAATTATTTATACCTACAATTTTCAATGGCATTATTCCAAACCTCCGTACTTAAATCCCACTTAGCTCGATTAGACCAGACCGCTGTTGACAAGGCGTATAAAAAATACCAAGCCTACTTCTGGAATACCACCATTCAGGAAAATATCAAAACGGCCAAAGAGGAACAGTATCAGGCCACCTTCTTGCACGAGCTGTTTGTAAATATCTTGGGCTATACCCTATTCCCCAATCCAGATTCTAACCTGACCACAGAATTTAAGAACGAGAAAAATGCGCGCAAGGCAGATGCTGCCATCACTACAACAAGGGGTTCAAACCCCTTGACATCTACTACCACTACAACAAAGGGTTTAAATCCCTTGACACCTACCGTAATGGCAGTGATAGAACTCAAGGGAACGAATACGAGAGATCTGGAGAGCATCCGGCGCCAGGCATTTGATTACAAGGCCAACCAAAAAGGCTGCGTTTATGTGATTACCTCCAACTTTGAAAAGCTGCGGTTTTATATCAATGATGCAACAGAATTTGAAGAATTTGATCTGTTTACGCTTTCGCGAAAGCGGTTTGACCTGCTATATCTGTGCCTGCATTTAGATAAGCTGCTCAACAATGTACCGCTTAAAATTAAGGAGGCGTCCATTGCTGAAGAGGAGCAGATTACCAAAGCATTTTATAAGGATTACTCGGTTTTCAAACGCGAACTCTACCGGGATCTGGTAAAGAATAATGTTAAAACGGTAAAGGCTAAACTGAGCGGTGGCGGTGATGCAGACGATCAAGAAGACAGAAACCGTCTGGAAAAGAACGTGCGGTTAACGCTGTTTAAAAAATCGCAGAAACTGATTGACCGCTTCCTATTTATCTTCTTTGCAGAGGATAGAATGTTGCTGCCATCCAACTCTACACTACAGATTTTGAACAAGTGGAAGGACGATTGGGATTTTGGCGATGAGCGCTCATTGTACCAGCTGTTCCAACAATACTTCACCTTCCTAGATCAAGGACGCAAGGGAACCGAGAAGCGTGCGGAAATCTATGCCTACAACGGTGGATTGTTCAAGCCGGATTCTATTCTGGATGCATTGGAAATTGATAACGAACTTCTTTACAAATACACACTCAAATTATCCAACTATGACTTTGAAAGCCAGGTGGATGTCAATATTCTGGGACACATTTTTGAAAACTCCCTTAACGAGATCGAAAGTGTCAATGCAGAGATTGAAGGCGGCGAGTTTGACAAACAGACCAGCAAACGCAAGAAAGACGGCGTTTTCTACACCCCTAAATACATCACTAAATACATTGTTGAAAATACTCTAGGCAAACTCTGCGAGGAAAAGAAAGCAGCACTGGGCTTTGATGAGGAGCAATATTTTAAGGGTCGTAAGAATAGGAACAAAGACACCATTGTAAACCTGGTCGCCATACTGGACGATTACCGCGAGTGGCTGTTGCAGATTACCATTTGCGATCCTGCCTGTGGTTCTGGTGCTTTTTTAAATCAGGCGCTGGACTTTTTGATCAAGGAACACACCTACATTGTCGAGCTCAAGACGAAGATCCTGGGCGGCGGTTTACAGTTTCCAGACATCGAGAATACCATTCTAGAAAACAACATTTATGGTGTGGATCTCAATGAGGAAAGTGTGGAGATTGCAAAACTATCCCTATGGCTACGTACCGCACAACCGCGCCGCAAGCTCAATGATTTAAGCAGCAATATCAAATGCGGGAACAGCCTGATCGACGATAAAAAGGTAGCGGGTGATAAAGCCTTTAAGTGGGAAACCGCTTTCGCGAAAGTGTTTCAGGAGAAAAATAAGAAAGCCTACCACATCACAACTGCTATTCACGACAGCCGCACATCAGATAGGATGCGCAAGTATAAGGTTCGGGAAAAAAGAGAAGCAGGTACGAACCCATACCCTAATGTCATCTACTTTACCCCAACCGAGGATCAACTCATCACAGAAACCATTGCCGAGGTTGTACATGAAAACCAGCTCCATTTGTTGGCTTATAATATATGTGGAGATCATATACATCTATTGTTAGTTTGCGAACTAGAGGAAATACCCTCTATCATGCAAAAAATAAAAGGCCGCACTTCATACAAGCACGGTCAGTATAATAAAGGAACAGAGGATCAAAGGGAAGTAACAACACACGACAAGGGGCTTAAGCCCCTTGACAAAGAAACCGTAGAGGAAAAACAACACCAGAACACCCATAAAAAACCCCTCTGGACGCAAAAATACAGCGCCCCAAAAGAAATCGCGACGGAGGAACAATTGCAGAACACGATCAAATATATCAAGAGCAATCGCAAAAAGCACGAACTGCCCCCACACGATAGGGACCTACAAAATGCTATTGATAACATGTGCTGTAGTGTGACTGATGCGTTTAAAACAGAATATTCAGGAGGATTTGATGTCGTGATTGGGAATCCGCCTTATGTGAGGGTTCAGAGTTTGAAAGAGTACTATTTTGACCACACAATTTTTTACGAAAGTAAATACAAGGCAACAACTGGCAACTATGATATTTACGCACTTTTTATAGAGAGGTCTTATTATTTAATAAATCCAAAAGGTTGTGTATCATTCATACTGCCGCATAAATTTCTTATTTCAGATTTCGGACAAGGTATTAGAGAGTTTTTGCGAGAAAAAAGAGCGATTTCTGAACTTGTTAGTTTTGGCTCTGAGTTAGTTTTTCAGGATGCAACAACCTATACATGTATAATTGATTTATCAAAAGCAAATCGTGATAGTTTTCTTTATAAGGAGATTAATCCAAATGATTTATTTGAAATAATTGAATTCGGAAACATAGATTACGATTCTTTATCTCAAGATCAATGGATATTAACTAATGAAAAAGTTGGTACTGTACTTGATAAATTACATTCTCAACCACTAAATTTAAAGACGGAATTTACTCGTTTTGTTCAAGGTATTATTACAGGAAAAGACGCTGTTTTTTGTATTAAAGGAACTCTTAACGGCAATTATTTAGAAATTCAGTCAGAGCAAGATCCTTCTCAGATCTACCGAATAGAAAAAAGTATTTTAAAACCTCACTTGCGAGGTGAGGACATAAAACCATATACAAATCTCGAAAACAATGAATGGATAATATTTCCGTATTCAATTCAAAACGGAAAAGCCATAATCATAGAACTTGATGTTTTACAGTCAGAATTTCCAAATACATTGGCATATTTACAGCAGTTCGAAATTATTTTAAGAGGAAGAGAAAAAAGTAGATTCGACAATGAATATTGGTATCAATACAGCAGAAATCAAGCTATATCAGTTCTCGAACAGCCAAAATTAATAACACCAGAAGTCTGTTTCGGTGGTAGCTTTACTTTGGATTTAGAAAACTATTACCACAATAGTAAATGTCATACTCTACTTCTTTCAAAAGATTCGGGATATTCGTATCATTCAATTCTACCTATTTTAAATAGTAAATTATTTTGGTTCTATTTATCAAACTCGGGTAATGTTCTACGAGGAGGATATATTGGTGTAAAGAGAAAAGTGTTAGAACCATTTGGACTTCCACTTTCTGAAAACATTAATAAGGAGAAGTTTGAATATTATTCAAAGTCAATGCTGTCGATCACAAAAGGTTTAGAATTATCAATTTACAAGTTTGAAACTTTTTACTTAAGTAAGTTCCCCATAAAAAAGATTACTAAAAAACTACAATACTGGCAAGAACTCACGTTCGCCGATTTCCTCAAAGAGCTCACTAAAGCCATAAAAGCGACCAATAAAGACCGCATCAAAGAAGGCCATTCCCCCATTCCAGAATTAACTAAAAAGGACGAGTTTGAATGGATGGAACTCTTTGAACCTAAAAGGAAAGAAGCCCAGGAACTCCAGCAACAAATTCAACAAACCGAGAAAGAAATTGACCAGATGGTTTATGAACTGTATGGGTTGAGTGAGGAGGAGATTTTAATAGTTGAGGGGAGTTAAAAATTTTAATAATCGACATAAGTAAAATGATCGCTATCAATTTTGCCTAATCTAAAATTCATTAGGTAATCATACATACAAAGCGTTATGACAAATAAAGAAGTTCAACAGAAGCTTAAAGCTGTTACCAATCCCGATTGGTTCAGAACTTTGACAGCAAATTTTAATTATTCTAATGTCAATCTAACAAAGGACAATACAGGATTTATAGAAATTTACAAGTATGTAAAAAGGCAAGTTAATGGGTGGGAAAAAGTAACTACTGAATTGCCTACAGAACTTGCTCTTTCTAAAAAAAAATGGAATGCATTACTAATTTCTTTAAATAGTTTTTTATCAGCACAAAAGGATCAAGATCAACCAAATAATTTGACAAGTAGTTGGCATAATATAAGACAAGAAATAACACAAATCAGCGCACAATATTTTCCTATTGACTGTCCTGAAATACCATTTCTTTTAGAGGCCTTTAAGATCAGCAGTAGTCATTATACTGGTGCTTTCAAATATTTGATAGGTAACTCTTCTCTGACCTTCAATAATCAAAATGAATTTGCAGGAGCAATATTGGCTTACGAGTATAGTTTCGAAGAATCGTTAATACCAAAAAGAAGAAATAGCGAAAAGTCAAGCATCGCACAACTTCGTAATTATTTTGAGAAGGAACTTTCTGATTCGCAGGATAAAGTAAATGAGTTCTTAAAAAAATCTGAAGATAATTGGAATGAATTAACTAGTCACATTGCAGAAAAATCAAGAAACCATAACGACCATGTCAGTAATCTTGTAAGTGAAGGTAAAGAAGATTATGAAACCTGGTTAGCAGAATGTAAAAAGAACGATCAAGATTACACTAAGCATCAGCTTGAAAGGGCCAAGGAATTAGAAGAACTTTATCAGGAAAAGTTGAAGCTAGAAGCACCAGCTCAATATTGGCGCAAAAGGGCCACTCAACTTAAAACTGAGGGTAACAGATGGCTTACGGGTTTAGTTATCGTTTCAATAGTTGCAATCATAGCTTTGGGAACAGTTCTTTTTTTTATAAGTGACGGAACGTTAAAAGATCTATTCGCTGCGACTGGTAGTGCAATAAGATGGTCTATAGTATTTGTAACTTTTGTTTCTTTCCTTGCTTACGCAATTAGAATATTTGCAAAACTTACCTTTAGCGCTTACCATCTATTTAGGGACGCAGAAGAAAGAGAGCAGCTAGCTTATGTTTATTTAGCATTGAAAAAAGAAAAAAATATAGATGATACAGAAAGACATTTGATCATGCAATCTTTATTCAGTCGCGCAGATTCAGGTCTATTAAGGGATGACTCCTCACCCACAATGCCAGGCGGTAGTGTGATTGAAAAAATTATGGGCGGAAGACGATAAGTTATTGAAAAAGCACAGTTACAATGGATGGAACTCTTTGAACCTAAAAAACAAGAAGCCCAACAACTACAGGCACAAATCCAGCAAACCGGGAAGGAAATTGACGCAATGGTTTATGAGCTGTATGGGTTGAATGAGGAGGAGATATTGATAGTTGAGGGGAGTTAGATATTCTCAATGCCAGCAATCCATTATCGAGCGATAGTCGAGATATGGTTATGTAAGAAATCTAGACGTAGTCGTTAGCATATGGTCCAAGGATGAGTAACCCTATCACGGACATTTAATTTTAAGGGTAATTACCCTTAAAAATCTTTTTAATAGCATAAATATACTATATTTGTGGGGTAATTACCCATATAAATGAATGAATCTAGTTTAGATAATCTACTAAAATCCATATTTTCAGAAGGCGACGAATTCGAATTCGATGTTAGACAAGAGTTTGATAAAAAATTGGATGAGTATGATATAAGCAAAACAAAAGCACTAAAACTTCTGAAAATCGATAAGGACGTTTTTGAGCAAATTATCTCTGGGACAGCCAAGCAACCGAATCTAATTCATGTCATTAAACTCGCAGAGTTTTTGGAAATAGAAATGGAAAAATTACTCAAGGTGGTACTCAAGAATCAGAGTGAAGAAAATATTTCGTCAATTGATAATGCTAGAAAAGCAACCTTTTTATTAAAGAATTTTGATATTAAGACCCTTACCAAGTTGGGTTTTTTTGAAACCGATTTTGAAACCGAAGAACTGATAAATAAGGTTTTAGCATTCTTTGGTTATGATTCCATACATGAATACGAACGAGAATTAGAAGAACCGCTTTACAGCAGGACCAAGAGAAATTTTTCAGATAAAATGAAGGATTTTTGGATCAAATCTGCTTATCAAACCTTCAAAGTAATTCATAATCCAAATGAATATGATAGGGATAAGCTGAAAGATTTGATAGTAAAACTGAAACCATATTCTCAAGATATTGAAAACGGTCTTTTCACAGTTTGTAAGGCGTTATATAACACTGGAGTAACTGTTATCTTTCAAGATTACCTATCCACAACTCAAGTCAGAGGTGGTACATTTATTATTGATGGTAAACCGTGCGTGGTTATAACGGATTTCAATAAAAAATATTCAACCATTTGGTTCACGTTGATGCATGAATTACATCATGTACTTTTTGATTTTGATTTGATTGAGAAAAATAGTTTTCACCTTACGGGCGACGATGATCTATTTCTTATTGAGGAAAAAGCGGACTCATTTGCAAGAGATTATTTTTTATCGATAGATAAATTTAAATACATTAAAAAATACATTAATAACCCTTTCCTAGTTTCAAAGTTCGCAAAAGAGAATGAGATTCATGTTTCATTGGTGTATACCTTTTACACCTGGTATATGAAGAAACTTTATGATAAAAATTATCATCCTGCTTTCAAGGAGTTTTATCCTAACTACCGAGAAGCCATTTTAAAATTGAATCCTATATCATGGAACGAGGACAGCATTAAAGTAGCGAGTGAACGAATTAGAAATATTTTGGAAATTAAATAATTTTTTATGGAAGAGAATAACAAGAAAAAAATAAGAGAAGAATTATCCGAAGCTGATATTGAACGTATGGAACTACTTCAAAAAGCGAATGAAAAAGTTGGTAGACAATTATCTATAAATACCTCAGAAGGTAAACTAGAAGATGTTGATGAGCTAAGAGCATTAATAGGCAAAGAGTTTGAGGATCCAGAGGAGAAATACAACATTTATTACGTAGGAATAAGAAGACTTTTAATGGAATACTTACCTAAGGGTAAAGAGTTTAAGGAATCTAGAGATATCATTTATGATGAAAAAAATATCTTTTTGAATCTTGGAAAAAGAAAGTCTGATAATAATGGAATTAGAAAATCGGATGGGCGAATGACTTTTCAACCAGTTATGAATGAGATTTTAGATGTAATCGTGAAATGGATATCAGAATCACAAAATCCCTTTGACCTCTACCGCGAATTTTATGAGCTTAATGAAACACATGGTTATGGACATGAACAATATGATAAAACTTCTTTAAGTATAGCAAACGCAATGTTCAAATTGAGTGAAAAGACTCAAACTGATTTATAGAGATAACAATATTCCATAACATAAAATGTTGTTGATACTTAGTAGTAACGATATCTGAAGTTCATGCCACAAGCAAATTATAATATCTGAGAAATTAATGTATGAGTCAAAAGAAAAAAACCGATAAACTTGGTTTATCAGACGAACAACTACGAGGTTGGGATGAATATCGCAAGTCTCTATATGTTCGTCAAGAAAAAAGTCATGACTCATTTGAAAAGGCAATAACCTTTTTATCATCTGGTTCATTAGGTTTGACTATTGCTCTTCACGATACTATAGTTCCGGTTGACGAAGTTCAATTCATTTTTTTAATAGCACTTGGCTGGTTTTCTCTGGCAGCAACCCTATTTGTAAACCTAGTAAGTCACTATAAATCCAGCAAATCAACTATCCTAACAATCGGAGAAATTGATGATGTTTTAAAACAGCATATATCCTTTGAAGATATGGATCAACAGTTAGACCATCGCAACTTGATCATAGACCGATTGAATGTTATTACAATTTGGAGTCTAGGAGTTGGACTGTTGTCTGTAATCGCGTACGTAATTTTAAACCTTTATAATGGCTAAACAAGAACAAAGAAAACCTCAATCTGACGGAAAAAATCAGAAATCAAGAATAGGTGAGAATATTCAAAATCGCGGTCAAATGATTCCTAAACCAAGCTCGGAATTAAATATTAATCCAAAAAAGAAAGAAAATGGCAAATGATGAGAATAAGCCTACGGGCGTGGGTAAGAAAATCGATTTAGGCAATACGGTTCCTAAGCCAAAAGATAGCTTAAGACCTAAAGACGGTGACAAGAGTAAAAAGTAGTAGATGCCCAAATTTTTAAACCTCAGAGAATTTAATGATCACCCAACGATCACCAGAATACTGAAATCAAATCGCTATGAACGACAAAAAAGAAGATAGGTTACAAAAGGCCCGCGATAGCTGGAGCAATAGAGGTAGTAAAAGACCACCTTTTGCTATCGAGCCAGAGGAAGGTCAGCGTT